>ERZ777011.353-NODE-353-length-72680-cov-22.461618_pt1 | contig 72680 bp, 69 predicted proteins | sample MGYA00374964_ERZ777011 | MGnify/ENA primary metagenome ERZ777011 (study PRJEB29310, sample SAMD00008975) | mouse gut metagenome | study: EMG produced TPA metagenomics assembly of the Metagenome analysis of fecal microbiota from mouse which was promoted... | reverse complement strand
TTAACATTTAAAATCTTCAATTTTAACAAATGCACCGGGATTTCGGCTTGACCCGAAACCAGGGCAACCGCATCAAAATTTGGCTTTAAGCAGCATATCGGCCAAATAGTCGTTGGAAAGGCTCGCTTTGAACGGCTCTCGCTTTTTTCAAAGCGGTCAATGTCGAAGTTGTCTATCAGGACTTCGGGGAGGATGGATCTGAGTAGTTGGTCTGGTTTCATTTTGCAAAGATAACACTATGCTCCGACATCCCCTTCCGCCCACCGGAAAAATCCGCTGACCCCCTACACGCACGCAGGCTTCATTTCAAAAAGGCATAAAAAAAGAATGAGTAACGTGGGCCTAAGCTCAACAATTACTCATTCTCCTCTCTCCTCTGCGGTGCGGACGGGACTCGAACCCGCGACCCCTAGCGTGACAGGCTAGTATTCTAACCAACTGAACTACCGCACCGGAAACCCGGTTCTGGGTGAGAGCTTCACAGCGCGTTACCGCTGTTTTGCGAGTGCAAAGTTAATACGAGTTTTTGATTCCTCCAAATATTTCGTCAAAAAAATCACTTTTTCGCGTTTTTTTTCGATTTTCTGACTTTTTCGGGGTGTTCTTAGCCTAAAAACAGGCAAACACGAAGGGATTGAAACTATGTCGGAACACCTCGTCACACGCTCATCGCAGGCAGGTAAGAATTTGATCATAAGGCGCAGGTTTTGTAACTTTGCAACCATATATTATTATAATGGAACAAAGCATTACCGACGCCATCTGCGTCTACGGAGCATCAAGCAGCCGTATCGACCCCATATATAAGGATGCAGCCCGCCAGACAGGACAACTCATCGCCATGTCCGGATGTCCACTCGTGTGTGGCGGCGGCCGTGGAGGCCTGATGGCGCAGGCCATAGAAGGCGCCAACTCAAAAGGCGGACTTACGATAGGAGTGCTGCCACAGTTCATGATCGACCGTCAATGGCAACATCCCGACCTGGGACGTATGATAGCCACACCCGACATGCACCGCCGCAAACAGACCATGGCCTCGATGAGCCGCGCCGTCATAGCCCTACCCGGAGGAATTGGCACTCTTGAGGAACTCCTTGAGATAATCACCTGGCGTCAGCTCGGACTCTACAACGGCAACATAACAATTCTTAATACCGCCGGCTACTATGACCCGCTTATAGCGATGCTTGAGCGCACGATAGATCAACACTTCATGCGTCAGGGAAGCCATAATCTCTGGCATCTGGCATCAACTCCCGAAGAGGCCGTAGAGAAAAGCCTCGGTTGATCATACGTAATTAAAATCCCTTCATACCACTCAACATACTATATAATATAAGTGGAAGACGACAGCGTATTCATAGTGCCGTTCGGCCCGGCTTCCATAGCCGAATCATCCGCACCCGACAGCATTGCCTCAGGCACTGCGGCTGTCGAAGGATGGCCTTTTGCTGAAATATGTATCGAGAGCGAGGCACCCTCCGACAATATATCGCTCAGCCTTCGGCACAGAACCGCCGCCTGTACCGAAGGTATTCCCGGAGAGCCGCGACAGATGCTACCAGGCTACGACAGCGGAGTTATGGCTCTGGTGATAGGCATATTCTGCATAATATCGTTTTTTACCCGCAATCACTCCACATTCATAAAAACCTTCTTAAAGGATCTTCTCACGGTGAGAGAGCACTCCAACATATTCGACGACCATACTGTCAATGAATCGCTCGTCACTGGCGGACTACTCGTCACACTGTTTCTAGCCGAAGGGATACTCATTGCCGGAGCGTGGAGGCTCATTTCCGACACTTATCCTGGTATTTTCATTTCTACAGCAATATGCACCCTCTTCGCAGCCGGAATATACGGACTGCAACTGATTGCATACAGCATTACCGGATATGTGTTCAGCACACCATCCGGACGAAGCCAGTGGCTTCGCGGCTTCAACGCCTCGCAGACCCTGCTCGCCCTCGCACTTCTGCTTCCGGCACTTGCCCTGCTCTTCAATCCGGGTCTGACCGTCATCATGCTCTGGATAAGCGGTTCATTCTACGTAATCGGACGTATGATATTTATATTCAAAGGATTTAGAATTTTTTATACCAATATTTTTTCCTTAATCTACTTTATTTCGTACCTTTGCACCCTGGAAATTGCACCCATCGTGTTTCTATACCGAAACAGCAATTACATAGAGTAATCAAGTCTGTCAAACTATCCATAGCAAAGCGTGAAAGTAAAGAAAATTTTAGTATCGCAGCCACGGCCGACGTCCGACAAATCGCCCTATTTCGATATTGCACAGAAATACGGAGTGGATATTGATTTCCGTCCATTCATAAAGGTAGAAGGCCTGACAGCTAAAGAATTCCGTCAGTCAAAAATTACCATTTCCGACTACACGGCGATAATATTTACCGCACGTACGGCAGTTGACCATTTCTTCCGTCTTTGTGAAGAGATGCGTGTCACCATACCCGACACCATGAAGTATTTCTGCACCACCGAATCAATCGCGCTCTATCTGCAGAAATATACGCTTTATCGCAAACGCAAGATATTCCACGGCAACACAGGCAAAATGGAAGAACTCATACCCTTCCTCACCAAGCACAACAAGGAGAACTATCTGTATGCCGTCAGCGATGTACACAAAGAGGACACAAGCCTTCTTGACAACGCCAAGATCCGTTATACGAAAGCCGTGATGTATCGCACGGTGAGCACACAGTTCGATCCCAACGAGAAGTTTGACTACGACATGCTTCTCTTCTTCAGCCCTGCCGGCATAGCGTCGTTGCTCAAGAATTTTCCCGATTTCAAGCAGGACGACGTAAAGATAGGCTGCTTCGGACTCACCACCGCACAAGCCGTTAAAGATGCCGGACTGCGCCTTGACATCGAGGCTCCGACAGTATCCGCACCTTCGATGACCGCCGCGCTCGACAACTTCCTGCGCGATGAAGCTGCCGAAGAAGCCAAAGCCTGACGGCAGACCTTTACAAGCCGATGACATCGCTCCGACTTTATAAAAAAGAAAAGCTCTGCAGCCATAAGGCTATTGAAAAATTGTTCTCACCGGCCGGCAATGCCGACGGTGGGAACAGCTTCATTATGGCCTATCCGTGGCGAGCGGTATGGCGTGAATCACACCGTCACGAAAACGACAGATGGAAAGGAGCGAGATTTCTCATCGCCGTACCAAAAAAGCGACTGCGTCATGCCGTTGATCGCGTCACCATGCGCCGCAGATGTCGCGAAGCATACAGACTGTGCCGTCAAACATTGCTTACTGACGCTACAAACGTAGACATAGCATTTATCTACGTCGGACAAGGTTTGACCGACTTCAACCGCACACAACGGGCCGTGGAAAAGATACTTACCCGCATATACCGATCCGTGCTAACGCCGGATGAAGGCGATGAATCATGTAAATAGATTGGCCGTCGCCATCATGCTGCTGCCGGTATATTTCTATCGCGCCTGCATATCGCCCATGCTTCCGCCTTCGTGCCGCTACACCCCTACCTGCAGCCAATACGCCATAGAAGCCCTAAAGAAACACGGACCGCTACGCGGCACAATGCTTACATTCAAACGCCTTATGCGATGCCATCCCTGGGGAGGATCGGGCTATGATCCCGTACCATGATACTCGACTCGCACACCCATAACCTTTTATCGACCGACGGTATCATATCCGTCGATCCACACTTCGACAGCTTCGAACACGGGAAACATTACTCCGTAGGAATACACCCGTGGCTTACCGGACAGGACAATATCGAAGAAACCATGTCTATGCTCGACAAGATTGCCACGCGAAATGATGTCGAAGCCATAGGCGAAGCCGGAATAGACCGTCTGCGCGGAGCTGCAGAGAATATACAGACCCATATATTCGTCCACCACATAAAGCTTGCCGAACACACAGGAAAACCTCTTATCATTCACTGTGTCAAAGCCCTCGACATAATACTCCGCCTACATAAAGAACACCGCCCCAGCAGTACATGGATAATCCACGGATTCAGAGGAAACGCCGAAACTGCCCGACAGCTTACATCGCGAGGCATATATCTGTCGCTGGGCGAAAAATTCAATCCCGACGCCATCCTTAACATACCTCCCCATCTGCTACTTGCCGAAACCGACGAGAGCCATACTTCCATTAATTCCATCGCAGCCGCCATATCACCGGCAGACCCGACGCTTCCGTTCAATAATCTCAAACGCCTTCTCTCGACCTGCAACAAATAAACAAACAGCGGTCGTGAAGATGTAAACATTACTCTACACGCCTCATAAATATCATGTAGATCTTTTTTTTCGAAATTTACGCCTATCCCGGAAATGATTGGCTAACTTTGCATCAAACCAAAACCGTTATGAAAGTCATAAATTTCGAAGAAACACCTTCACTCATCAACCAGTATGTATCAGAACTCCGATCAGTCGAACGACAGACCGACCGGATGCGCTTCCGTAGAAATCTCGAACGCATAGGAGAGATAATGGCCTACGAGATCAGTAAGACACTCGCCTACGACAAAGTAGACATCACTACTCCACTGGGTATAGCCCCTTGCCGAAATATATCCGACAAGGTGGTGCTTGCAACCATTTTCCGCGCAGGAGTGCCATTTCATTACGGATTTCTTTCATACTTCGACGAAGCCGAGAATGCATTCGTATCAGCTTATCGCAAATATCGCGAAAAAGAAAACTTCGACGTTTTTATCGAATACATAGCCTCTCCCAAGCTTGACGGAAAGACCCTCGTCATTGTCGATCCTATGCTTGCCACCGGATCGTCGATGGAACTAAGCTATCGAGCGCTTCTCACCAAAGGAAATCCCGCCAAAATACATATAGCATCAGTCATAGCCTCACGCCAGGCCATAGAATATGTGGAACGCGCGTTTCCTGCCGAAACCACACTGTGGGCAGGGACTGTCGACGATGAGATAAATTCTCATTCATACATAGTGCCCGGACTCGGCGATGCCGGCGATCTTGCCTATGGTGTGAAGGAGTAAACATACCTGAGGATACATATCATTCCCTCCTATGTCAATAAGGATGTTGAAAAGTGTGTTTATACCTGTAACATACTTTTCAGCATCTTCTCATTTACAAGCCCTCCACCAGCATATATATGAAAACACACAAAGTTATAACAAACTTCTTGATGCATTTTTTACAATTATGAAGCTTTGCATTCTCAAATATTTATTAACTTTGCATTAAATTGACACCATGTTTATAAACCATATAATATACTGATATTCAATATATATTAATGTTTATAACCATAAAGTCAATGTAAGTAAGAGTGTTGACAACGTATTTGCGGGCAATGAAGGAAATATTTCTTTCCACACCGCTTACAGACATTATTGCTTTTACTTGGTATTATATTTTAATTTTATCCTATACTATATAAATCATGGGTACAAAGAGCTACTCCGAGGAAACAACCCGTCTGCACGAAGATATAAACCGGCTTAAAAAAGAAAAGGGCGCGGTGATAATGGCCCATTACTACACAAATCCCGAGATACAGGATGTGGCCGACTTCATAGGCGACTCCCTGGCACTGGCTCGCATAGCCCAGGATGTGGAAGAGAATGTAATAGTGATGTGCGGAGTGCATTTCATGGGAGAAACAGCCAAGATACTTTGTCCCGACAAACGTGTTCTCGTGCCTGATCCGGAAGCCGGATGCTCTCTTGCCGACAGCTGCAAGGCCGAGGACTTCGAAAAATTTATAAAGCTTCATCCTGGTCATACGGTCATTAGCTACGTAAACACTACAGCCGACGTAAAAGCTCTCACCGACATAGTAGTCACCTCGGGCAATGCTCTTAAGATAGTGAATTCGCTTCCGGATGACGAGAAAATCATATTCGGTCCCGACCGTAATCTCGGAGAATATATCAACTGCCTGACAGGCCGCAACATGGTGTTGTGGGATGGAGCATGTCACGTACATGAACGTTTCTCGCTTGAGAAAATACTTGAGCTTAAGAGAGAAAATCCCGACGCGGAGATACTCGTTCATCCCGAATGCCGTAAACCTATCCAGACCGTAGCCGACAAGGTGGGATCGACAGCCGTACTGCTCCAGTATGCACGTGAAAGCAAGGCCACACGGTTCATAGTGGCTACCGAAAGCGGCATACTTCATCAGATGCGTCTCCAATGTCCTGAAAAGGAATTTATAGCCGCTCCGCCGTCGGATACCTGCGGATGCAACGAGTGCGCATATATGAAACTCAACACACTTGAAAAACTACGCCGCTGTCTGGCCGAAATGTCGCCCGAAGTAGAGGTAGATGCCACGCTTGCCGAGCGTGCCCGACGTCCGATAGTAAGGATGCTTCAGATGTCGAGATAAGGTATGTAAGAGTATGTTTTATTTTAACATGAAAACGATGGTAAATAAGTGTTGAAATGGTGTTGAAAACAACAACGTAACTTTTCAGTAATTTAATTTGCATATACCATTGCTATTTTCAATATACCAGCAGGCTTAAAAACACAAAAAAGATAACAACGCATTATCAAACATTTTTCTCACCGTTACAAGGCGTTTTTATACACAATAATCTTTATAATCTTACTTACGCGACAGGTTATAAACATGATGTAAATAAACCAGATATTACATTATCTTACAAAGATTTGCAGTGTTTATAAAGTGATGATACGATAAGATGTGAATGCAATAACAGTATTATGCAAACAAATCATCGAAAAGTTATTGTTGCAATTCACACCAATTGTTATTTTTCTTTGGAATTGCTTTTTGAAGATTTTAATTTTTCAAATAAATATATCACGATGTCAGTAAGCCACGGTGTACACCTCAGGCATGTATAGAAGCTTAAAGAATTATCAAACGCTATTCAATGCCTTAGAGGATGTCGATAAGGCCACATATAATATAATGGCGTGTTATATAAATAATATAAGGCGTGCGTTGTTTGGATATATAGGCAAAGTGTTGTATATTTGCGCTAACACATAGCAAAACGTCAATAAAAATGTCGCTGATAATACCAAAAAGCTACAAACGCAAGCTTCTTCCCGAAACGACGGAAGTCGCTATCAAGATGATAAAGGACGATTTTCAGCAGCGTCTGTCGTCAAATCTCAATCTCAGGCGTGTCACTGCCCCGCTCTTTGTGCTGTCGGGCACTGGACTCAACGATGATCTCAACGGTGTGGAGCGTCCGGTAAGTTTTGAAGTAAAAGCAGTCGGAGGTAGCAGAGCCGAAGTGGTCCATTCGCTCGCCAAATGGAAGCGAATGAAGCTCGGAGCATATTGCATTGCGCCGGGATTCGGACTATATACCGATATGAACGCCATCAGAGCCGATGAGGATCTTGACAATCTTCATTCGCTGTATGTCGACCAGTGGGACTGGGAAATGACCATACATGAATCGGACCGCAATCTGTCGTTCCTTAAATCGATCGTAGAAAAAATATACGATTCGCTCAAAGCCACCGAAGCCAAAGTCTACGAGAGATTTCCGCATATAACTCCGCGACTTCCCGAAAATATAGAATTCATACATGCCGAGGATCTCAAGCGCATATATCCCGGCATGACATCGAAGCAGCGCGAGGATGAGGCCGCCCGCAGATATGGAGCTATATTCCTGATAGGGATAGGAGCGCCTATTGACGGAGGTGAACCACATGACGGGCGCGCGCCTGACTATGACGACTGGATTACCCCGACAGGCGATGGACATAACGGTCTTAACGGCGACATAATATTGTGGGACAGTGTGCTCGGACGTTCAATCGAAATATCGTCGATGGGTATAAGAGTCAGCGGCGAATCGCTCCGCCGTCAGCTTGAAATGCGCGGATGCACTGAAAGAGCCTCGTTGCCTTTTCATTCGGCTTTGTTGAGTGGTGAACTCCCCTATTCCATAGGAGGAGGCATAGGTCAGAGCCGTCTGTGCATGTTCATGCTTCAGAAAGCCCATATAGGCGAAGTGCAGGCAAGCATATGGCCGCAGGAACAGATTGATGCCTGTCATGCGGCCGGCATCGAGCTGTTGTGATATGCAGGTTTGTAGTGTAGGAAGTATCAGGCAAAAAATTTACTGACTGATACGGATGATAAAATGACATTTATTCGCGGCGGCGTGCGCTGTCGGCAAGCATACGGTGGCCTATCCGGCAATACAGGCATTTGCGTTTCTCGCAGTAGTTGCGTCTGAGTTCTACAAGCGCCTGACTTGTGAATGCGTCGGGAACTTTGATGCCTGCCTCACCAAACATGGATACTATCCTGTTGTTTTCGGGTGCAAGCGAATGCAGCAGTGCTGATGCGCGGTCGGTGAGGTGCGTATCGCCATGGACTGTTCCGTAAGCCATCATCAGCGGAGCTACACAATTGATGGTCATGATAGTAACCGATTCGCGGCTCATGGCTTTGAGCGTGCGGTTGCCTTCGGGTCCGAAAGTGTAGCGTGTCGACCAGTATCCGTCCATAGCAGGGCTGAAAAGAGCCATGGCATCGTCTATGGTGCGCACGGCGAGCAGGCGTGAAGTCATTCTGAATCCCGAACGAATCAGTGAAGCAAGCACTGCTATGCGACGGTACGGGAGGTTGGGCGGACGCATGCGTGCCATTTTCCATCCGAGTCCTTCTGGAGCACGCAGTCCGAACTTATGCGACAGAAAAGCATATTCACGGCTCAGACGCGCCGCGTAGGGATCGCTGCCGGCATATTTGTCGAGAAGTCCGCTCTGGCCGAAAAGAAGAGCCTCCACAGCCAGCTGAGAGTCGGCATGCTTGCCTATGAACATAAGAGGCATACTCATGGCCAGACGTTCGAAAGGCTCACTGTTGACGCTGAATCCAAGACAGCGGGCCACACTGATGTAGACAGCCTGTTCCCAGTCGCCTCCGAAGCGGCGGCGCATTTCTTCGAGTCGTTCGGCCTTTGCATAAAGACGTTCGAATCCGAGTGTCGACATCCAGTCGGTAATATATACCGAGGGCATATCCTTTATAGCTCCCGCACATGGGATATCGCGGTCGGCGGCTCCTACCAGAGCGCCATATTTAAGATGCAGATCGGGTGAGCATGGCATTCGCATCTGCGGTATTATCTGGCCGTCGGACCGTCGTATGACGGCGTCGTCGCGGTCTACGACATGAAGCACCACCGAATCGTATGCCCTGTCGGACGAATGGCCGTGACGATGCCAGTCGCTTGCTCTGAAATGTATCTCCACGTTGCCTGCCCATATACGTCCGTCGATGCTTATCTTGGCGTTGAAGAAGTCGGGACCGGCATCGTTGTTGAGCCTTCCCGGATCGATGACCTGAAGGCGTCGTCCGTCGACGGTGCGCATATCGTTCTGCCGCCACAGACGATGCTGCCATACATATTGCATCAGTTTTTCCATAGGTAGTCGATTCTATGAGCAAACTTAACTAAAAAGTCGGATATTTTAAGTAAGTTTGCAATAAAATATTATGAAACCGATATTTCTCATAGGCTACATGGGCTGCGGCAAGTCGACTCTCGGACGCAATGTCGCCCGGATGACAGGTCTTCAGTTCATAGATCTCGACAACTTCATCGAGGCGCGTTTTCATGCCAGTGTAAAAGAGATATTTGCTTCGCGTGGCGAGGAAGGCTTCAGGGACATAGAGCGCCGGATGCTTATCGAAACGTCGGATTTTCAGGATGTGATAGTGGCCTGTGGAGGCGGCACTCCATGTTTTTTCGACAATATGGAGATAATGAACAGCAAGGGTGTGACGGTGTATCTAGACGCATCGCTTGAAAAGCTTCATACGCGACTGATGCGCGGACGCCACAAACGTCCGCTTATAGCCGGCATGGAATCGGAACAGCTGCGTGAATTCATAGTGAAAGCTCTCGAAAGCCGTATGCCTTACTATAGCAAGGCGAGAATGGTTTTCAGGTCGGATCTTCTTGAGAACGAAGCCGAGGTGGGCGAAACTGCCTCACGCTTCATATCGCAGCTCGGACTAAAAGCAAAAGAAAGCGATATATGAATACACCCGCTATAGAAAATTGCGAGGCTCCGGCGGCTGTAAGGAAGTCGAAACGTGCGTTCACCATAGGTCTGCCACGATGTGATGGCGGAGGCGAGAAGCGTTTTCCGCTTACTCCCGAGGCTGTGGCGATAATGACGGAGCGCGGATATGAGGTGCGCATGGAGCATGGAGCCGGAAGTTCGATCCACTATCCGGATGCGGCATATTTACGTTGCGGAGCCGTGATAACGGGGCGCACCGAAGCTTTCGGATGTGACATAGTGATACATCTCCGTCCGGTCGACGAACAATCGGCAAGATTTATGCGACGTGGAGCGATATTGCTGACAATGAGCCATTATCATCTGCTCGACCGACGTGGTGTGAAAGCTTTGCTCGACAATCATATAATCACCATAGCCATAGACCGCATAGCCGACAGTTGGGGCAACACTCCGTTTGCCGACATACTTTCGGAGATAGACGGCCGGGCCTCGGTGGCCATAGCCTCGGCGCTGCTTGCCGATCCGGTCAATGGCAAGGGTATTTTGCTTGGCGGTGTGGCCGGCATAGTGCCATGTGAGGCCACGATCATTGGTTCGGGCATAGCTGCGTGTGCGGCTGCGCGATCGGCCTCGGGCGCCGGTGCGATGGTGAGGATATTTGACGACGACGTGTATCGCCTTCGCGATGCCACCCGCGATCTGGGGGCATGGGCCATAGGATCTTCGCTTCATCCGAAAGTGGTGCGTGGCGCGTTGCGCACGGCCGACATAGTTGTTGTGACCGATACGTCGATTCCTCCGGTGCTTGGAGGTGAGATTGTCGACGAGATGAAGCGCGGGGTGGTGATATTCGACCTGTCGTCGTGTCCGGGCAGGGTATTTCCTTCGCTCAAATGCATAGATCTTGCCGATGCCGTGGCCGAGATAGGCGAGGTGCGCTGCTGCTATGTAAATGCCGGGAGCGCGGTGCCACGCACTGCAGCCATGGCTCTGAGCAATACTTTCCTGACTTTTTTCAGCGATATAACAGCTTCCGACGGTCTTGTCAACGCACTCAGACTTATGCCGGGCATGCAGCGTGCGGCAATGACTTTTCTCGGCAAGGCTGTCGACAGCCGTGTGGCCTCAATAGCGCGTGTGAGACCTGTCGACATAAATATTTACCTAACACTTTCCTGAGCGCAGATGGCAAAGAAATATTACGTAGTATGGGCCGGCCATGATACCGGCGTTTATGATTCGTGGGAGGAATGCCAGCTCCAGACACAGGGCTTTCCGGGTGCACGCTACAAGGGTTTTTCCACTCTCGAGGCGGCTATATCGGCCTACCGTAACGAGTCGCGGGCCGACGACATGGCCGTCATATCGGCCATTGCAGCGCGTCCGGCAGTGACCACCAATTATTCGGCCTTGCCGGGTATAAACATGAATGCAATATGCGTCGACGCAGCTTGCTCGGGCAATCCAGGTCCGATGGAATACCGTGGCGTGGATCTGTCGACAGGCCGCGAACTGTTTCATTTCGGTCCTATAGGCAGCGCTACCAACAATATAGGCGAGTTTCTGGCCATAGTCCATGCTCTGGCGATGCTTGAAAAGGAGGGGCGCAGCGGTGTGACTGTTTACTCCGACAGCCGCACGGCCCAGGCATGGGTGCGCGACCGTCATGCACGTACACAGATAAAGCCTTCGGCGGCAAATGCCGCTGTCAGAGATCTGATCAGGCGTGCCGAGACGTGGCTACAGACACACACACCCCGCAATCCGGTTGTCAAATGGCCTACCGAGGAGTGGGGTGAGATACCGGCCGACTTCGGCCGTAAATGACGATTGTGAGGAAATTTATTTGTTATTCTCCGGAGAGTTCTGTGCCTTCAGGAGATCGCGTATTTCGGTGAGCAGTTCCTCTTCGTGGGTAGGAGCGGCTGCCGGAGCCGGTTCCTCAGTTTTCTTGCGGCGTATCTGATTGATGAATTTCACCATGATGAATATACAGAATGCCACGATCAAGAAGTCGACAATGGTCTGAACCCATGTTCCCCAGTTGAGCGACACCTCCGGAGTTACAATATCCTGTCCGTTCATTACAGCCTTCTGCACCACCCATTTGAAGTCGGTGAAATTCATGCCTCCTGTGGCTACTCCCACGAGCGGCATGATGATGTCGTCGACCAGCGACGAAACTATTTTGCCGAAAGCGGCACCGATCACCACACCGACAGCCATGTCGATGACATTACCTCGCATGGCGAATTCCTTAAATTCTTTTAGTATAGCCATTTATAAAAATTTTAGGTGAAGGCGGACCATGTGCCGCCATACTTACAACAAAATTAAGAAAAAAAAGATGTCAATAACATTTATGACTCGAAAATAATTAGTAATTTTGCGACCTAAGAAAGTGATAGAAAAACAAGCAACATCATAACCCAACAATACAACAAACAATTATGACTAAAATCGGTATTAATGGTTTCGGCCGCATCGGACGTTTCGTGTTCCGTGCTTCGACCAAGAGAGAGGACATCGAGGTTGTTGCCATCAACGACCTTCTCCCCGTTGACTACATGGCCTACATGCTCAAGTATGACACCATGCACGGCAGATTCGACGGCACTGTTGACTACGACATGGAGAAGAGCCTCCTCATCGTCAACGGCAAGGAAATCCGTGTGACCGCCTGCAAGAACCCCGCCGAGATCGCATGGGGTGCGGTAGGTGCCGAGTATGTTGTTGAGTCGACAGGTCTTTTCCTCACCAAGGAGAAAGCTCAGGCTCACATCGAGGCCGGCGCAAAGTACGTGGTTATGTCAGCTCCCTCGAAGGACGACACCCCCATGTTCGTTTGCGGTGTAAACGATCAGACATACGCCGGACAGCAGTTCGTATCGAACGCTTCCTGCACCACCAACTGTCTTGCTCCCATCGCCAAGGTGCTTCACGACAAGTTCGGCATCACCGAAGGCCTCATGACCACAGTTCACTCCACTACTGCCACTCAGAAGACTGTTGACGGTCCCTCGATGAAGGACTGGCGCGGCGGACGTGCTGCTTCGGGCAACATCATCCCCTCTTCGACCGGCGCTGCCAAGGCTGTAGGCAAAGTTATCCCCGAACTCAACGGCAAGCTCACCGGCATGTCGATGCGCGTTCCGACTCTCGACGTATCGGTTGTTGACCTCACCGTCAACCTCGCCAAGCCCGCTACCTACGAGGAAATCTGCCAGGCCATGAAGGAAGCTTCTGAAGGCGAACTCAAGGGTATCCTCGGCTACACTGAGGACGCAGTGGTTTCGAGCGACTTCCTCGGCTGCCCCCTCACTTCGATCTTCGACGCCAAGGCCGGCATCCAGCTGACTCCGACCTTCGTGAAGGTTGTATCGTGGTACGACAATGAGATCGGCTACTCCAACAAGGTGCTCGACCTCATCGCACGCATGAAGAAAGTAAACGGCTGATCGGAATAAACCGATAGCCTTTACAGGCTCAAATACAGGCTCTGTGTCAAAGTTAATGCTTTGCGCAGAGCCTTGTTTTTATCCGGTGAAAAAGGTTTTGGTCAGAAAGCGTGGTTTGATGAACGACGAATGCCTGCTGTATTAATTGTTAGAAAATTGATGTAGCGGTGTCACAAACTGCCGGCTGCCGGAGTCAGTAATTATATAAGCCGTCAAATCAGGCTATCCGTAGTAATGACCCGTAAGGAATTCGAAATAAAATCACAGCAATGCAGGCCTATGATGCTCAGAGTGGCCTATGCGATACTTGCCGATCGTGAAGAGGCCGCCGATGCGGTGCAGGATGCATTGCTGAAGCTGTGGCGAGGGCGCGAATCTCTCGCAACGGTATCGAATCCGTCGGCATATTTCAATATTGCAGTACGCAATGCGGCTATGGATATATATGGGCACAGGTGCAGATCGGAAGTAAGCTTTAACGATGGTGTCGGATTGCCCGACAGCAAGGTACATGCTGATGCCGAGACCCGTACCGACGCCTCTATGGTGATGAAAGCTATCGACGCGCTTCCCGACAACAGCCGTATGGTGATGAGGCTTAGCGCAATTGCAGGTCTTTCGTCAAAAGAGATAGCCGATATGACAGGCATGACTGATATGAATGTACGCGCCATATTGTCGCGCACACGTAAGAAACTCAAAGAACTCTTCGAAAAATGAAAACCAAAGATTATCTTATCGGAAAGTATTATGACGGTGACACTACCGCCGAAGAGGAAACCACTCTGCGAATGATGCTCGCCGACGATGACTCGGCCGACGGCCGTCTGCTGCGAGCTTTTGAGGAAATCTATGATATGGCTGCTCCGGCACGGGAAAAGCCCCTCAGGAGGCGTTTTTCGGGATGGTCGGTGTGGGTATCGTCGGCAGCGGCTGCAATAGCTGTCGTAGCTACTATAGGAGCCGCAATGACACACGGTGGCGGAGAAGAGCCGTTCATGGCCGATATGGAGGCGTCATACGGCGCCGTTCAAGGTAGCGGAGCGCGTGTGATCACCGATCCCGACGAAGCCATGACCATGTTGGCAGGAGCCATGGCTATGGCACAGAGCCGTATCGATGCGGCCAATGAGATGGCGTTCAGGACCATTGACAGAGTGTCAATGACTGTAAATGCATCTATTGAAAACCAGATATCATCCATTCCAAATTTCAGACAAGTAACTCTCAATAATTAGCTGCGAGTGATTTTTGAGGTTAGTTCGAGTGATTTTTGATTGAAGCCGAAGGCGTGTAGCGAGCTACACAACTGAGGATGAAAGCAAAAAGCGCCGAACGAAGTCAAAAAGCACCGCAGTATGTACGAGTTACTGATATAATCTAATTTTTAAGAGTTACTTAATATGAAAAAAATTATTTCACTCATGCTGCTTGTCATGGCTATCATATCGCCATGCATGGCCGATTCGCCGGTATTCATCGAAAAGATGGTCCAGGATCCGAATGTCACCGTCACGTATATATCTCAGGCTATGCTTGGGAAAAAGAATTACAAGGACATGATGGCGCGGCTTCCTATCTCTTCAGAAGACGCTCGATTCGAAGCTGTCCATATATTCAACTGTCAGAGTCAGGCTTCCTCAAACGCAGCCAGAAACTATGTGGCTGATTATGTCAAAGAGAAAACAGCCGAAAGCGAAAAGATCAATGCCGAACATGGCAAGATTGTGCAGAATAATCCTCAGTTACTGATGAAATCCGCATCGGGAGATACGAGTACGCTTATCTATGGCTTCTATAGGACCAAGGATAGTTATTGGTTCAATCAGATAATCATATTGATGACGGAGAACAAAAAGACTACTCTTATAGACATAAAGGGTCTTTTCCCGATCCGTTCGCTGATAATAGGCAACTGACATACGGAAAAATATTCCAGACAGGAAGGCGCTGTGTCGGATTACCGGCATGGCGCCTGAAATGATGGTCATTCACGGTCAATCCTGGCAGCTAAATTTGGAAGTTATAATTGAAAACTGTAATTTTACGCTCAATAATATACAAACCCTATAGAGCGATATGTCAAAAGTAATAATCATCGGCGCCGGTGGCGTCGGAACGGTGGTGGCCTACAAATGTGCCCAGAATCCTGAGGTGTTCAGCGAGATAGTGCTCGCTTCGCGCACTCTGTCGAAGTGTCAGGCTATTGTAGACAAGATCGGAGCGAAGAACATGACAGCCGATACGGTCGATGCCGATTCGGTGGAGCAGCTCGTGGCACTGTTGCGTCGCCATAAGCCCGACATGGTCATAAACGTGGCGCTCCCCTATCAGGATCTCACTATCATGGATGCCTGTCTGGAGTGTGGAGTGAGCTACCTCGACACAGCCAACTACGAGCCGCGCGATGTAGCCCATTTCGAATATTCGTGGCAGTGGGCCTATCGCGAGAAGTTTGAGAAGGCCGGGCTGACAGCCATACTCGGCTGCGGGTTTGATCCGGGCGTGTCCGGAGTATTCACGGCATACGCGGCCAAACATTATTTCAGCGAGATGGAATATCTCGATATCGTCGACTGCAATGCCGGCGACCATGGCAAGGCTTTCGCCACCAACTTCAATCCGGAGATCAACATACGCGAAATTACTCAGAACGGACGGTATTACCAGGACGGAAAGTGGGTCACCACCGGTCCGCTTGAGATACACCGCACTCTCACCTATCCCAATATCGGAGGCCGCGAGTCGTATCTGCTCTATCATGAGGAGCTTGAGAGTCTTGTGAAGAACTATCCTTCGATAAAGCGCGCACGCTTCTGGATGACTTTCGGACAGGAATACCTGACACATCTGCGCGTCATACAGGACATAGGCATGGCCCGCATCGACGAGATAGACTACAACGGTACCAAGATCGTGCCGCTGCAGTTCCTCAAGGCTGTGCTGCCCAATCCGCAGGATCTCGGCGAGAATTATCGCGGAGAAACGTCGATAGGATGCCGCATATCGGGTCTTGACAAGGATGGTAAGCATCTCACCTACTACGTCTACAACAACTGCTCTCACGAGGAGGCTTACCGCGAGACAGGCATGCAGGCCGTCAGCTATACTACCGGTGTGCCCGCCATGATAGGTGCGATGATGTATCTCAAGGGACTGTGGAAGAAGCCCGGAGTGTATAATGTGGAGGAGTTTGATCCCGATCCTTTCATGGAGCAGCTTGCTGTGCAGGGACTCCCCTGGCACGAGGTGCTCAATCTTGATCTGGAGATGGACTGATAGCCCCGTCTGCTGTAAGAAAGAAAAATAATAAAGTAAATGCCGCAGCCCGCAGCTTATTTAAGCTGTACGGACTGCGGCATTTATTATGCGCTCCTGTATAAGAGATTGTTTGAATTTAACACGAAGATATATCTCCGGACTTCTTTGAATGGGTCTTTGTGTATGTCAGAGACTGATTGTGTCGATCGTGCGTCCGTCGGCTCCGAGCACTGTAAGGGTCATTTCGTTGCCGCGTCGGCGCAGTATCATCACTGTGGCGCCGTCGAGTTTGTAGCCGCCTCCGACGATGACAGGGAAGGGATTCTGCCCCGGTGTGGGGTCAATGCGGTTGTATTCGTGAGTGTGGCCTGTGAGATTGACGTCGAAGGGTGCTTTGGCAAGCAGCGGCGCCCATATGTCGGTGCATGGGCGGTAGCTGTCGGTGTTGCCCCATACGGGTATATGGTGTATGAGCACTCTGCGGCCCGCTTTTTTGAAGTCCTTCGACGAGAGTTCGCTGCGTAGAAAATCGGTCTGTTCCTGACGCAGACGGCTGAAGTCGTTGAGTCCGTAGTAGACCCATGTGGTGTCGGGCTTGTCCTCTCCGCAGTCGAGTGTGACGAATCGCGTGTCGCCCCAGTTGAAGGCGCCGTATGTCAGCCCGTTGGCACTCTCCACGAGCGATGGCTGTCCCGACGAGTAAGCGTTGCGTATCTCGTGGTTGCCTCTGATGAATATGCCCGGACGGTCGGCAAGTCCGAATGCGTCGGCCATAAGGTGTATGTCGTGTACGGCCTGCATGCGTGTGGCAGGCTCTGCCATGCAGTCGCCGTTGAACACCACGAAGTCGGGATTGTGCTTCAAAGCCACTTCGGCCATGGCCGTTATCGTGGCAGGAAAGCAATGCATGTCGTTGACTATCGCTGCAGTGAAATCTTTTTGCGAAGGTGAGGGGACGGTGAATGTGTGCCACGGTGTGACGCTCTCGTTGCCGAAAGACTTGTGGTAAGCCTTGTTTTCGGTGATCTCACGCGCCCTGACGCGGTAGAAATAGCGTTGTCCGGGCGTAAGTCCGGTCAGCCTCACACGATGCTCTATGTCGTGGACGGCTTCCTGCCCGGCCACAAACTGTCGTGCGGAGATCGTGTTGAGTGTGTCGGTGCCGTACTCGACCGATGATGTGCATAGCGGACGTGTCTGGTACATGACTGTCACGGCACCATCCTGACTCATGTTCTGCAGGTAGGGCTGATGATAGATTATGTCGTCGGCAGGAGCTGGCAGGGTTATTTCGGCTATTATGGGGCGATGGTCGCTCTCTACGGGTGCGTCGATCACCTTATAGCCGCAGCTTGCGGCGCCTGATCCGCTGCTGACAAATATATAGTCGATCTTTTCTTGGGGCGATGGAGCGGGAAAGGTCGGTTTATTGTCGCACACCTGGGTGAAATCCCGTTCAAGCGACTTGATCACGTCTGATTCAGGAAACGAATTCAGATCGCCGCACACCACGGCCGGTTTGCCCGATTGGGTCACGGCCTGCCGGATGATTTCGACCGATGCCAGAGCGTCCTCCGGAGTGAGCGACAGGTGTGTGCATGCGGCCACGTAGCCCGGAAATTCAGCAATGAGGAGAGCTCTTGCCTCCTCGCGTCCGGGAAGAGACACGCGTTTCACGCTCAGCGGCTCCTCGCGTGTGAGCAGTCCTATGCCGTATTTACCTCCGTCGTAGTCGATCGCCGGTGCGAAATATGCGTGCATTCCGGTGGCTTCAGCCAGATCTCCGAGCACGTATGTGCCTCCGCTGCGGCCTGTGACGCTGTCCACTTCCTGTATGGCCACGATGTCGGGCTGCGACCGGAGCACTACGTTGGCTGTGCGCTATATGTTGCGTTGATTGTCGTAGCCTACGCCGTTTCTGATGTTGTAGGTCATGATCCGTGTGGATTCCGGCTGACTGGCAGAGGCTCCTGCCACTGTGGCAAGCAGGGCTGTGGCTGCAATGATTGTCTTTAATCGTTTCATGGATGATGCCTTTAATGTATGATGAATGAAATCTGTCTTTGTCATCAGTAGTCGGAGAAGAGTGTGGGCTTGATCACTATCCCCATGCGCAGCTGGGAGTGGAATTCCTTGTAGGCGAGCAGTCCCTCCCCGTAGCCGTTGTAATACTGTAGGAAAAGATACTGGTTGTCGCGCGGAAATATCCTGTAGTTAAGCTCTATGATGGTATTGTAGTTGAGCCTCCATCCTTTGCGCTTGGTGAGTATGACCGATGCTCCGAATCGACGGTCGACTGTGGTCAGCGATGTGCCTACCTGATATATTCCGCAGTAGTCGAGAATGTCTTTGTTTTCTTTTCCGTCGATGATGGGAATCCAGAATTTGGCATGTACCTGCATCTGCTGGCCGATTATGATGTTGCCTCCGAACGATATTTTGTTCCACGAGCGCGATGCGGTGCCGTCGCGGCCGTTGCTTTCGTGCTCCGCCAGCAGAAAGGCTTTGCCGATATACCGGTTTTTGACAAACAGCGGTTTGGCCAGTCCTATGCCGGGATTGAAGTTGAGGTCGGTCATCGGCATTGAATTTTCAAGCACGTTCCAGAAGCATTTCTGGGTGTAGAAAAGAAACAGATAGCTGTGGAGCGGCATCACTGTCTTGGTCAGACGCTGTGATATCGAGATCTGAAATTTGATGTTGCTGTTCTCTTTCGTAGGCCGCTGCCCTACCGATGTTCCGAATATGAAATAATTATCCTTATAGAGTCCGAAGTATGGTCCGTTGTCGAAGGCCCGTCGGATGCTGTCGGAGCTGATCACGGTGCCTATTGAATCGGCGTTGACTATCTGTGCGCTGATATGTCCGGGATATGCCATTGCCATGAAGGCAATGCATATTGCGAGTAGTATTTTTAGCGGTATGTTTCGCACTGTATGGCGGGAATTGATGTGTTTAAGTATAATATAGTGCAAATTTAATGTAATTTTCGCTTAATGCCGACCGGTGCATCCATTTTTATCATTATAGGTCACAAAAGCGAAAAGAATGCGTAATTTTGCAGTCGTAAAACCGATGATGCATGCCTGTGCCGGATCGGTTTATGTAAGGTGATCAGTTATTTACTATGAAAGAGATAAAAAACGAAGAATTCGGCGGCGAGCGCCCGTTGTTCGCCTCCCATGGTCTGAGGCTTGATAATGTCACTGTCCATGCCGGTGAGTCGGCTCTCAAGGAGTGCAGCGACATAGAGGCTGTCAATTGCCGTTTCGAGGGGAAATATCCTTTCTGGCATGTCGACAGGTTTCGTATAAGCCATTGTACGTTCACTCCCGGAGCGCGCGCCGCACTGTGGTACAGTACCGCCCTGGTGATGAATGATACTCTTGTCGAGGCTCCCAAGATGTTCCGCGAGATGGACGGGGTGAGCTTGTCGAAGGTAAGAATCCCCGACGCCCAGGAAACACTCTGGCACTGCCGCAACATCATATGCCGCGACTGTGAGGTGGAAAATGCCGACTATCTGTTCATGCACTGCACGGGCATACGCATCGACGGATGGCGTCAGAAGGGCAATTATTCGTTTCAGTATTGCCGCGACGTGGAGATACGCAATGCCCGCATAGAGTCGAAAGATGCGTTCTGGAACACGGAGAATGTCACCGTCTGCGACTCGGAGCTTCACGGCGAATATCTCGGATGGCATTCGCGCAATCTGCGACTGGTGCGTTGTCATATATCGGGCACGCAGCCGCTATGCTATGCCGACAATCTCGTGCTCGAACACTGCACGTTTGACGCCGACTGCGATCTCGCTTTCGAGGAGAGCTCGCTAAAGGCGGTGGTCGACAGCCATATCACGTCGGTCAAGAACCCGACATCGGGATCCATACAGGCACCTTCGATAGGTGAAGTAATAATCGACGGGAATGTCAAGGCTCCCGCCGACTGCAAGATAATATTAAACGATCCGTCATGAGCAATTCAGATTTCGACAGAATAAACGAGCGACGCCACACGGCCTCGATAAAGTGGGATTCATACACCGGAAACGGCGACGTTATACCGCTCTGGGTGGCCGACATGGATTTTCGCACGGCACCGGTGGTGCGTGAGGCGATGATACGCCGTGCGGAGAGCGGTGTCTATGGATATTCGTTCGCCGACGAGGACTACATGGACTCTCTCGCCGGATGGTTCGAGGGTCGCCACGGCTACAGCATCGACACCTCGATGGTGATTCCGGTGCCGGGAGTGGTGCCTGCGCTTTCGGCCATCATAAAGGCGCTTGTGAAGCCCGGTGAGGGTGTGATCATACAGCCGCCGGTCTACAACTGCTTCTTCTCGTCGGTGCGCAACAACGGTTGCCGTCTGCTTGAGAATCCGCTGCAGCGGATAGACCTGCCCGACGGACGTTTCACCTACGAGATGGATCTTGACGGACTTGCCGAACTGGCCGCACGTCCCGATGCTAAACTGATGATACTGTGCAATCCCCACAATCCGGCCGGCCGTGCATGGCGTGAGGAGGAGCTGGAGCAGGTGGCGGAGATATGCCGCGAGAACGGTGTGAGAGTGGTCAGCGACGAAATCCACTGCGAGATAGTCATGCCCGGTTGCGAATATGTGCCTTACGGCAATATCGACCGCTCGGCCGTGGTGTGCACTTCTCCCTCCAAGGCTTTCAATACGGCCGGACTGCATACTTCCAACATCGTATGTCCCGACGCCGACACACGCGAGGCAATCGACCATGCGGTAAATGTTAATGAGGTATGTGATCTGACATGTTTCGGTGTCGACGCTCTGAAAGCATCCTATACCCAGGAGGGAGCCGATTGGGTCGACAGCCTTTGTGACTATATATGGGAAAATTACCGTTTCTTTGCCAAGACTGTGGCCGAGAGGCTGCCGGAGTGTCCGGTCACCATGCTTGAGGCCACTTATCTGCCGATGATCGATGTCAGTGCGATAGAGGGCTATACTTCGGAGCAGCTTGAGGAGAAGCTGAAGGCTGAGGCCGGAGTATGGGTCAATGCCGGAGAGATGTATGGCCGTGAGGGATTCCTCCGGGTCAATCTGGCCTGTCCGAGAGCCACTCTTGCCGAGGGACTCGACAGGCTGTGCAAAGGACTGTCGGCCTTGAAGCGCCGTTAACCGCAAAATATGATAAAGCTTATCCAGTCGGGGGCGCCGCTCTCGCTCGGCCAGCGTCTGAAGCTGACGGCGAGTCTGTCGTGGCCGGCAATAATGGCGCAGCTGTCGAGCATACTCATGCAGTATATCGACGCTGCTATGGTCGGACGCCTCGGAGCGTCCGACAGCGCCGCCGTCGGACTGGTGAGTACGAGTCTGTGGCTCTTCTGGGGCACATGCTCGGCGGCCACCATGGGCTTTTCGGTTCAGGTGGCCCATCGTGTCGGCGCTGCCGATTATTCGATGGCGCGGTCAATCCTGCGCCAGGGCATCACGTCCTCTATTGTCATAGGTGCGGTGGTGGCTCTTATAGGTATGGCCATAGCTCATCCTCTGCCCATCTGGCTTGGTGGCGACGAAACAATCAACAGCAAAGCCTCGCTCTACTTCATGGTATTTGTGGCGGCGTTGCCGGTGCTTACGCTCAACTATCTCGGATGCGCCGTCATGAGGGCTTCGGGCAACATGAAAGTGCCCGGCGGCCTCAACGTGATGATGTGTGTGCTCGATGTAGTGTTTAATTTCCTGCTCATATTTCCTGCGCGTCAGATTGATGTGGGCGCGGTGCATCTGACCGTGCCCGGTGCCGGACTCGGTGTGCTCGGCGCCGCTCTTGGCACTGTTGCCGCCGAACTGGTTTGCGCCGCTCTGGCGCTGTGGTATGTCACATGCCGGCAGCGCGATCTGGCCATATTCGGCCGTCGGGCCTCGGATCAAGGTTCGTTTAGTCCGCGCCGCAAGGTGATGCGCAACGCTCTGAAGGTTTCGGCTCCGATGTCGCTCGAGCATGCGGTGATATGCGGGGCGCAGATCATGGTCACTGTCATTGTGGCTCCGCTCGGAGTGATGGCCATAGCGGCCAATTCGTTTGCGGTCACGGCCGAGGCGCTGTGCTACATGCCGGGTTATGGCCTGGCCGACGCCGCCACCACGCTCACCGGCCAGAGTTACGGAGCCGGACGCCCGGCGCTTGCGCGTCAGTTCGGATATCTGACCGTGACGCTCGGCATGATAGTTATGACCCTTATGGGAGCCGTGCTGTGGGTTTTCGCTCCTGCGGTGATGGAGCTGTTCAGTCCGGTGGAGGAGATATGCCGCCTGGGATCGGAGGCTTTGAGGATAGAGGCCTGGGCCGAACCGATGTTCGCTGCCTCGATCGTGGCCTACGGTGTGATGGTGGGAGTGGGCGATACAGTGGTGCCCGCAGTGATGAATTTTTCAAGCATATGGCTCGTAAGGCTTCCGATAGCGGCGCTTCTCGCCCCGACGATGGGTCTTGCCGGAGTGTGGACGGCCATGTGCATAGAGCTGTGCTTCAGAGGTGCCATATTTCTGTGGCGTCTGCTGTCGGGGGCATGGCTTCGTCATGGACTTGACACTTCGGGCGAGCCGGGTCCGCAGCCTGATCCCAACGTGTGATAAGAGTATGCGAAAATCCTCTTTGAGTGAACAGAAGTAAAATTCAAACATACTCTAAAAACCGGTGTAAAACAAATATAATATCGATCTTGTAAAGATGAATGACATAGACTTCAATGAGATAACGGAGCGTATAAAATCGGGTGGACGTCTCACCGATGAGGAGGCTCTCGCACTTTGCGATATAGCTGACGAGGAGTTACCGCTGCTATGGAAGGCGGCCGAAGAGGTGACTTCGACTTTCATAGGGCGTAGGTTTGACTCGTGTTCGATAGTCAATGCCCGGAGCGGACGATGCCCGGAGGATTGCAAATGGTGCGCGCAGTCGGCTCATTATTCGACCGGCGCCGACGTGTATCCGCTGATTGACCGTGAGCGTTGCATGGAGGCCGGCCGCCGCAGCCGCAACCATGGCATAGGGCGTTTCTCGCTCGTCACGAGCGGGCGAGCCATAAGCGGTCAGGAGCTTGATAAGGCCTGCGGACATATAGAGGCTCTCCACAGCGAGGGCGGACAGAAACTGTGCGCTTCGATGGGATTGCTCGGACGTGAGGAGATGAGGCGTCTGCGCGAGGCCGGAGTGACGCGCTATCACTGCAATCTGGAAACAGCGCCGTCGTATTTTCCGACATTATGCTCGACCCATACCCTTGAGCAGAAGCTCGCCACCATCGAGGCGGCACGCAGCGAGGGGCTTGAGATATGTTCGGGCGGCATAATAGGCATGGGCGAGTCGCGCCGCCAGCGCGTGGAGCTGGCTCTGACACTTCGACGTATAGATCCGGTGTCGGTGCCGATCAACATACTCTGCCCGATTCCAGGTACTCCCCTTCAGGATTCGGCTCCGCTGACCGAAGACGAGATAGTCACCACGGTGGCTTTGTTCAGACTGATCCATCCCAGGATAACCTTGCGGTTTGCCGGAGGACGCGCCGCCCTGAGCCGCGAGGCACAGCTTCGCGCGATGCGTGCGGGCATCAACGGCGCCATAACAGGCGACATGCTGACCACTACCGGATCGACCGTAGAGTCAGACCGGCAGCTTGCCGCCGATGCCGGGCTTGAATTTTAAGAGTACTTGAATTCTAAGAGTAAATGTCATGGACAACGAGCGATACATGGGTCATCTCAATTTGTGCGAGATTGATCTTCCGGGACAGCAGGCACTGGCTTCGGCCCGCGTGCTGATCGTTGGCGCCGGCGGACTCGGGTCGCCGGTGGCGCTCTATCTTGCCTCCGCCGGTGTTGGCACGATAGGAGTGGCCGACGCCGACACTGTAGGCATAAGCAATCTGCAGCGCCAGATAATGCATGGCACTCCCGACATAGGCACTCCCAAGACGGAGAGCGCCCGGCGGGCCATGACGCGTGTCAATCCCGATGTAGTGGTGCTGACCCACGATATGATGGTGGATGCCTCAAACATAGAACCTTTGTTAGAAGGATATGATGTGGTGGCCGACTGTTGCGACAACTTCCCGACGCGGCTTCTCATAAGCGACACCTGCGCCAGGCTTGGAAAGCCGCTTGCCTATGCGGCTGTCGACCGTTTCAGCGGTCAGCTGTTCACCCAGCTTCCGGGACACCGCACCATGCGCGACATCTTCGGTGCGGAGCCGCGCGCTGACGGCGACTGCGGCTGCGCCCGCCGCGGCATACTCAATGCCGCCGTCGGTGTGGCCGGTTCGCTTCAGGCCGCCGAAGTCATTAAGATCATCACCCGGACGGGCGATCCGCTGTCAGACCGTCTTATGACGTTTGATCTCGTGACTATGGATTTTAATATTTTCAGTCTGTAACATAGTGTATTATGTGTCGGTAAGAACACTGACGACGAAATAAATTTGTAGTTTTCGGATATATTATCTAATTTTGCAGTGGGTAAGTCCTACACGACCAGCTCCCCGGGAACTCCGTCAGGTCTTGATCGAAGCAGCGGTACCGGGTCGTAGCGGTGCGATGTAGATAGCTTACCCACTTTTTTTGCGTAAAAATCGGTATTTTTCAGAATAATCACATTTTTTGTGTTAAAAATCAGACGATATAGCGATAGTTTATAACTCTTGCGCTATATTTGTAGTCTGAAATGCAGGCAAATGGAAGCGGTCGGTCTTTCCGGCATCCTCCAAGGGGTTGTTAATTAAGGAAAAGTCGCAGCAGGAAAAAGTATACAGGACGTGAATATTAACGAAGATAATCATTCAGGTTGTAATTACTTTAGCAGCCGTGGATCGTCATCCGCACGTGCGGGATGGGTCTGCGGGGTGCTTCTCATGCTTCTTGGCGCAATATCACCGGCATGGGCACAGAACGCCAAAGAGGGCGAATTTTATTCGTCCACACCTCAGACGTGTCCCGACGACACTATATCTGTCAGCATAGAGTCGGAAGGCGGTCGGATGGACACTGTGGGCATACGCATATACTTCCACCAGTCGAAGGTCAATCTTCTGCCGAAATACCAGCGCAACGCCGAGCGACTCGACTCTTTTCTTGTAGAGCTTCAACGCATCAAGAGCGACTCGTCGCTCAAAGTCCGTGCGATCCGTATCATGGGTGGTGCGTCGCCTGAGGGTACGACTCGATTCAACAAATGGCTTTCGGAACAGCGTGCGGCCCGAATCACCGAGTATATGGTCAAGAATTCGCCTGTAGAGCTTGATCCGTCGATCATCTCGGCCGAATATCCCGGTGTGGACTGGTGCGGACTCAAGCGCATAGTTCTTGCCGACCCCGATGTGCCTGACCGCGACGAGGTGTTGCGCATCATCGACACTCCCGGCACTCCCGACGACCGTATGCCGCGTCTGAAGAAACTCCACTGGGCCATACCCTGGATGTATCTCTACAACAAGTATTATCCGTCACTGCGTGCATCGCAGGTGCAGATCATCTACGAGCATCCGCGTCCGCCGCTGCCACGCATTATGATCGGGCCGCAGCGCTTCAACTATGTCCCGACCATCATAGCGCCTCCGATGCCGTATTACCACATACTGACCGACCGTCCGTTCTATATGACCGTGAGCACCAATATGCTCTATGATCTGTTCCTGATCCCGAATGTTGGCATTGATTTCTATATGGGCAAAAGGTGGTCGGCCGAGATCAACTGGAACTATGCCTGGTGGAAGAGCGACCGCATCCACTGGTACTGGCGCTACTATGGCGGTGACCTGACGATCAAGAAATGGTTTGGCAAGAAAGCGCAGGGCAAGCCTTTCAGCGGCCATCACATAGGTCCGTATTTCCAGATGCTGACCTATGACTTCGAGCTTGGCGGCAAGGGTTATCAGGCTCGAAGATGGACTCATGCGGCCGGTATAGCCTACGGCTACTCAATGCCTATCGCTTCGCGGCTCAATCTCGACTTCACCATAGGACTCGGCTACAGCTGGGGACAGTTCTACAAATATGTGCCTATCGACAACCACTACGTGTGGAAAGCCACAAAGCGCCGCAAGATGATAAGCCCCACGCGTCTGGAGGTATCTCTTGTGTGGTTGCTCGGACATGGCAATGTCAATACCGAAGAAGACCTGGAAAAGTAGACAGCAGCAGACCCTATATGGAATTATGACACTCAGATCACATCACATATCACTCACGAAGTCACGGCGTATGATAAGGCGTCTGACGGCCTTGTCCGTAGTGCTGATCCTGTCGGTGGCTTGCGAGCACAAGCCATTCTGCTGGCATCATCCCCATGACGGAATGCTTCGTGTGGAGTTTGCCTGGTGGGATGCTCCCGAAGCCGAATACACTGTGAGGTCGATGGCCTTCTACGCCTATCCCAAAGAGGGGGGCAAGGCGAGACGTTTCGACTTCGCAGGCTCCAAAGGCGGTACGATAAGTCTTCCTGTTGGCGACTACCATTTCCTATGCCTCAACTCCGATACGGAAACATACACTTTCAGCGGCGAGGAGTCGCACAAGACATTTACCATCCATACCCGCGACAGCTATATACTCGCCGGAATGGATATAAGAGCCGACGGAGGTGGCGACTTCTCCGAGGATGATGACATAAAACGCGCCGAAGGAACATACGATGAGGGCGTCAAGGAGTCGTCGCAGGAGGGAATCTACGGACATACTCTCGAAGACTACAATATCCACGGACAGGTGGGTGTCACGCAGGTGGTGACGATGTATCCCAAGCCGGTGGTCATACACTATCATGTGATAATAGAGAACATAGGATGTCTGGAAACGGTGCTGAAGGTCAGCGGAACGCTGTCGGGACTGCCATCAAAGGTACGCGTCCACCACATGGAGGTGCCAGGCCAGGGCGATGACAACAACATCGTGCCTTTCTCGATGGTACCGACCGACGACAATGTGCTCGAAGGCCATTTCTACGCATTTCCCCACTGCCCTACCGATCCTGAGACATGGTCGAAGCACAAGCTCTGCTGCTACGTGATCAACGAGCAGGAGGAGCGCCGTTTCTTTGAGTGGGACGTGACCAGTCAGGTCGACGAGCAGGATGGCGAAACCTACGTCAAGATCGTGGTTCGCGATATGGATGTGTGCGGCATGAACGATCTCGGTCCGGTGGTGGATCCGTGGATACCGACTCCGCCGATCATCATACCGATGCAATGACGTGCTTAGAGTATGTTTGAATTTAACAACAGAATATAAACAACCAATCATTTAAAATCGAATAAAATGCATCGTTACTCCACTTTGCTCTTCGCCGTAGGGCTGGTCTCATGTAGCGCATTGACAGCTTGTATCGACGATGTGATTACAGCCAAGGACCAGGGTGATCCGATAGGATTCACCACTTCGGTCAATACCCACAGCCGCACCTCGCTGATACATACGACAGAAAATCTCGACTCGTTCCGTATCTACGCCTACTGTCCCGACGGTCTGGAATTTTTCCACGATCTGCTCGTGACGAAGGTAGATCCCGACGAGATAGAGGACAACTATTATGCGCTCCACTGGAGCATCGAGGGCGGACCCTATTTCTACCCCCGCGACGCGGCCTGGGTGGACTATTACGCCTATCGTTTCATATCGGGCATAAACGGCCACTACAGCCGCAACAGTTTCCTCCCCCACAGCAGCACTCCCGAGGAGGGACGACGCATTGACATCACCGCTGCCAAACAGATGATCCATGACTTCCGTCCCTATCAGCGTCCGCAGGAGCAGGAGGATCTGATCATAGAGCACAAGCGGTCATACAACGACGAGGTGAGCGGTGTGGAGCTGCATTTCCATCACGCTCTGTCGCAGATAGAACTTAAGGCGTATTCGCCCAACAACAGTACCCGCGTGATGGTGGCCGGAGCATGGTTCTGCAACATCATCAACAACGGCGACGTGACCTTTCCGCAGGCCAAGGTGAGCGGTATAGGCGACGACCAGCTCTACTGGACTCTTCCCGGACGACAGAACTTCGATGATGCGAATGTGGTCGATGAGGACAAGCTGCTCAACGGCTCCAACCGCAGCCATTACGGATGGTTTTTCCCCGAACCTGTGATGCTCGGACGCTATCTGACCGAAGCGAGCACTCTTCCGGTAGTTCCCGACCAGGGCGGTGACAATACCGAGTCAACCCGTGGGCGTTCAAGAGCCGACGGCGATGGCACTACAGGTACACCTGACGACGAGAACTGGCCAGATCCTTCGCCAGGACACCACACCGACTACAACGGCGACGGTGTCTGCGACCACCTCGTGACCGACAATATCCAGGCTTCGCCATATGTCAGCCATCTGCTGACCAGCAAGAACACCGAGCATGAGGGTATGGATTCCACCAATATGCTCCTGCTCCCGCAGCAGCTCGTGCCTTACAACAAAAACCGTGAGGAGGATCCCAAGCAGCAGTTCTACGACGAGGAGGGCAAGCCCAACAACCACGGAGCCTACATATTGCTCGCCATACAGGTGTGGATGATCCACGGCGATGAAAACCATACCCACCGCCACATACTCTTCCCCTATACCGACCCTGAGAAGTGGAATATCAACGGACTGCCGGTCAATGCCGACGGCATACCCTGGGACAATATCGGCAACCGTCTTGACGACGAGGGATTTCCGGTCAACAACGAAACCGGGCTGCCGATGTACAGCGAGGATGATCCGACACAGCGTATCGACAACAACGGCAATCCTGTCGACGCCGAGGGCGTGATCTACGACAAGACTACCGGCAAGCCTATAGACAACTACGGGTACCGCTATCCCGACGTGAACTATTCGATCGGCTGGAAGGATGTCGAGAAGCAGTTTGCATGGGTATGCGTGCCCATCGACGACAAGTGGGAGCCGGGCTACAAATACACCTACATACTCGAATTCATGGGTACGAACAGCGGCGCCGGCATATATCCGCCCGACGACTTCGACTTCGGTATGGGCGGCGTAGGTATCGACGGCGATATATCGACCGCATGCCGCGAAAACTGGAAGGCTCTTCCCGGACAGGATTATGCCGGCAGATATGAGATCATTCCCTCGCAGCAGTGTCGTCTGCGCGATCCGGGCACCATGAACTCCAAAAAGAAATGGGTGGGCAAGAAGCAGGGCGATCCCGTGCTTAGCAAGGCCATAGACTTCAGAGTGGTCGTAGACGAATGGAACAACCGCGACATACCTGTCGACATGGAGGATTATTATACTCCCGAGGAGGGACACAAAAAGAAAAAATGACGGTCCCTGCTGATAAAGCAGCATGATTGCCGGAGGCTTACGGCGCCCTCCGGCAATCTTTTTTTACAAGCGCGACAGATTGTCATTGAATAGTGGACTGAATTTAGTAATTTTGCGTGTTATAAAATCAACCGGACAAAAACCACGACTATGGATATGTTTGAACGCATCAGCGCCGATATAAAGGCTGCAATGCTTGCCCGCGACCAGGTGAGACTTGAAACACTGCGCGGCATCAAAAAGGAATTTCTCGAAGCCAAGACAGCAAAAGGATCGGACGGTACTCTGAGCGACGAAACGGCTGTCAGGATAATGACAAAAATGGTGAAGCAGCGTCGCGAGACTGCCGAGATATACTCTCAGCAGAACCGTCCGGAGCTTGCCGCCGGTGAGCTTGCCGAGGCTGCGGTGATCGAGGAGTATCTTCCCGGTCAGCTTTCGGAGGAGGAGCTTGTGGCCGAGCTGAAAAAAATCATCGAGCAGACCGGCGCCACTTCGGCCAAGGAGATGGGCAAGGTGATGGGAGTGGCCTCGAAGGCGCTTGCCGGACGTGCCGACGGCCGTGTCATATCGGCCAAGGTCAGGGAGCTGCTCGCCTGATATCGCTCAGCGAGATGTCAATAGAATGGTTGTAAAAAACAAAAGAAATTTCAGGAAATGCTTACTCTTCAACAGATAAAAGAGAATCCCGACAGGATCGTGGAGCGTCTGGCTGTCAAAGGATTCGACGGCCGCGGCCCGATCGACGCAATAATGGAGCTTGACGCGCAGCGCCGTCAGCTTCAGCTCTCCAACGATACCCGTGCGGCAGAGCTTAACAAGCTTGCCGCCTCGATAGGCGCGCTGATGAAACAGGGCAAGAAGGATGAGGCCGAGCAGGCCAAGCAGCAGGTGGCTGCCCTCAAAGGGGAGCAGAAGGATGTGGCCGACAGTCTGGCCGACACCGAACGCCGTATGCGCGAGATACTCCTGACTGTGCCCAATATTCCCTGCGAGGCTGTGCCGGCCGGACTGAGCGCCGAGGACAATGTGGTGGAGCTTACCGGAGGTCCGATGCCCGATCTCGGCGCCGACGCCATGCCCCACTGGGATCTTGCAAAGAAATATGATCTGATCGATTTCGATTTAGGAGTGAAGATCACCGGCGCCGGTTTCCCGGTCTACAAAGGGAAGGGCGCCAAACTGCAGCGCGCTCTGATACAGTTTTTCCTCGATCAGGCTTCCGAGGCCGGTTATCTTGAGATTCAGCCACCCTACGTGGTCAACGAGGCTTCGGGCTACGGCACCGGACAGCTCCCCGACAAGGAGGGTCAGATGTATTACGTAGGCGAGGACAATCTCTATCTCATACCCACGGCCGAGGTGCCTGTGACCAATCTCTACCGCGACGTGATCCTCTCCGAGAGCCAGCTTCCGGTGAAGAACTGCGCCTACTCGGCATGTTTCCGTCGCGAGGCGGGCAGCTACGGCAAGGATGTCAGAGGTCTTAACCGTCTGCATCAGTTCGACAAGGTGGAGATCGTGAGGATAGAGAAGCCCGAGAATTCCTACGCGGCTCTCGAGGAGATGAAGGCCCACGTGCAGGGACTGCTCGAAAAGCTCGGTCTGCCCTGGCACATACTCCGTCTCTGCGGCGGCGACATGAGCTTCACTTCGGCTATAACGTTTGACTTCGAGGTGTGGTCGGGCGCGCAGAAGCGCTGGCTCGAAGTGTCGTCGGTAAGCAACTTCGAGACCTATCAGGCCAACCGTCTGAAGTGTCGCTACCGCGATGCCGACAAGAAGACCCGCCTGTGTCACACTCTCAACGGTTCGGCGCTTGCTCTGCCGCGAATAATGGCGGCTCTGCTCGAAAACAACCAGACTCCTCAGGGCATCGTTGTGCCGGAGTGTCTGCGCCGCTATACCGGATTTGATATCATCGACTGATCAGTCAGCAGCAGCAGAGAGCCGGCAATGAAGAAGAAGAGCATAACGGATCTGGGCCGCGACTCGCTCGACGCTTACCGTGCGAAGAAAAAACTTCCTGTGACGGTGGTGCTCGACAATATTCGCTCGCTCAACAATATTGGCTCGATATTCCGCACCTCCGACGCTTTCATGGCTGAGCGTGTGATGCTTTGCGGCATCACAGCCGTGCCGCCGTCGGTGGAGATCCACAAGACCGCTCTTGGGGCGGAGGATTCGGTGGAATGGCGCTACTATGCGTCGACGGCCGAATGTCTGGAGGATCTTCGCGGGGATGGCTACAGGCTGTGCGTGCTCGAGCAGGTGGAGGGGAGCGTTGCGCTCCAGGATTTCCGTCCGCAGCCGGGCGAGCGCTATGCGATCGTGGCCGGACATGAGGTGCACGGTGTCAGTCAGGAGGCGGTGGATGCGGCCGACGTGTGTCTGGAGATACCGCAGTGCGGCACCAAGCATTCGCTCAACGTGTCGGTGTCGACCGGGCTTGCCTTATGGCATTTCTTTATAGGTCTCGGCGGCCAGAATGGCGCTTGCGGCTGATGCGTCGGCCTGCAGCCGGGCACGCAGCCCGTCAATGGAGCTGAAACGCATTTCGGAGCGCATCCGCTCAACGAACGCAATGGCTACGCGGCTTCCGTAAAGGTCGCCTTCATATCCTATCAGATGCGCTTCAACGCTTACAGTGGGGCTCTCGGTCAAATCGACCGTGGGCCTCACTCCTATATTGACCATGGCGGGATATGAGGCTCCTGAGGCAATGGTGGCTCTGGCAGCGTAGACTCCATGGGCCGGTATCAGCATCAGGGCCGGTTCTACGCTTATATTGGCGGTGGGGAAGCCTATTGTGCGTCCGATCTGTTTTCCGCCGACTACGGTGCCCTCAAGCGTGTATGGGCGGCCGAGCATTTCAGCTGCCAGGCGTGTGTCGCCTTCGGCAAGCGCCGCGCGTATGGCCGTTGATGAGATAGGCGCTCCTCCGAAATGGTGGGGATATCCGGGTGCAAACATGACTTCAATGCCGGCGCTATAGGCAGCGCGGCGGTATTCGTCGGGTGTCGACAGGCGGTCGTGACCGAGCCGGTGGTTGAATCCCATGAGTAGCACTGCGGCGTGGAGCTTCGTGCGGAGCTGTTGCATGAATCGGTTTGCTGAAAGCAGTCGGGTGGTTTCGTCAAATCTGATCACTCCGGGTATTACTCCGCATGAGGCCATGATCCGGAGCCGTTCGTGTAGCGGGGCGAGCATGGCGGGAGCGCGCAGAGGGTCGATGAGGTCAAGCGGATGGCGGTCGAATGTCAGCGCCACGGGGCGCAGATCGCGTTGCGACGCAAGGTCGGTGAGCGTAGAGAGCAGAAAACGGTGGCCGAGATGCAGGCCGTCGAACATCCCGACAGTGACTATCGACGGTCGTGTGTCGGTGTCGCGGGGATGTAGCGTGATGTCCATGTCGGCTTTTGCGGTTATGTTGTCTGCTGCTATTGTGACTTGTCAGGCAATGCCTTCGGCTGCGAGCAGATCGGCGAATTCGGTTCCGGGCGCCACAAGCATCGTTTTGTATCCGAGTCGTGCCGCTGCGTCGAGATTGGCCTGCGAGTCGTCGAGGAAGAGTGTTTCCTCGGGGCGGATGCCGAACGATTCCTCCACGCGGCGGAATATGCGCTCGTCGGGTTTCATGCATTTGGCTTCGAACGATGTGACGATGCCGTCGAAGTAGTCTTCGCGACGGAGTCCCTCCTTGAGAAACTCCTCGGCGATGACGCCGCGCCACATGATGGGGTTGGTGTTGCTCAGCAGATATACTCCGCGACGCTTGCGCAGGTGGCGCAGTGCGGCAAGCCGTGGCTGGGGGAGTCCGGTGATGAATGCGCAGAAAGCGCGGTCGATCTGCTGGTCGGTGACCCCTTCTGGGAGCTGTGCCCTGAGGGCGTCGTGGAACTGTGCGACCGAAATCTCGCCCGATTCGAGCTGTCCGAACGGGCCGTTCTGCACGTATTCTCCGATAAGGTTTTCGGGATGCTCCATGCCGAGGCTGCGGAAAGCTTCGAGGCAGTCGTCGCGGCGTATGTCCATGATTACTCCGCCAAGGTCGAAGAGAAGGTTGCGTGGCATATCTGGTGTGGTATTGTGTTCTGGTTTGTTGGGTAAGATTGGTTCGTGTCGTTTTCGTGATGCAAATATAGCAATTTGTTCGCAATCGGGCACGCAAGGTGATTATGCAAAATGTTGCCGGAGTAATGAAAAATGTATAATTTTGTAATTGAAAAGAGCCTCTGACAGGCATTAGCATGGGTAAATGTATACAGAATCTCGGGAATGGATAAAATCGACAATCTTGACAGAAAGATACTGAGCATCATCATAGGCAACGCCCGCATACCCTCGAAGGACGTGGCGCTCGAATGCGGTATTTCGCGTGCGGCGGTGCATCAGCGGATACAGCGTCTGACCGATATGGGTGTGATCACCGGCTCGGGTTATCATATCAATCCGGGTGCGCTGGGTTTTCACACGTGCACGTTCATAGGGGTCAATCTCGAACGTGGCGCCATGTACCGCCACGTGGTGCCGGAACTTGAGAAGATACCGGAGGTGGTGGAGTGTCACTATACGACGGGTCCGTACACGATGCTCATCAAGGTATATGCCCGCGACAACGAGCATCTGATGGAGCTTCTCAACGGCAAGATACAGAATATCGCCGGAGTGACGGGTACCGAGACTCTCATATCGCTCGATCCGGGTCTTGTGCGGGGACTGCCTGTCGACAAGCGTTAGTCGGACGTGCTCTGACAGCAGAAGTAAAACCACAGTGCCATGCATCGCGAGCGCGATGCATGGCACTGTGGTTTTTAGCGGACCGTCCGGCAGAGATCAGAGGAATTTGCCGTTGAATCGTTCCTGCACGTCGTTGACGATGCGTTTTATATCCTGCTCACGCTCTTTGGGGCATATAAGCAATACGTCGCCGGCGTCGGCTATGATGTAGTCGTTGAGTCCGGCGGTCACAACGAGCTTGTCGGGCTGCCGGACGGCGAAAATGTTGCCGGTCGAGTCGTAGGTGATGACATTGCAGTTCTGTGTGACGTTGCTCTCGCGGTTTTTTGGCGAGTTGTCGTAGAGCGCTGACCATGTGCCGAGATCGCTCCATCCGAAGCTGGCGCATTCGACGTAGACGTTAGATGCCTTTTCCATGATGGCGAAGTCGACCGATATGCTCGGACATGAGGGGAAATGCTCGTTGATAAACGCTGTCTCACCGGGAGTGCCGAACACGCCTTCGCCCTTTTCGAATTCCTGGTCAAGGTCGGGCGCAAGATCGCTGAAGGCTTTCGATATGGCTTTGGCGCTCCAGAGAAATATGCCTGAATTCCAGTAGAATTCGCCGGAATCGACAAATACTCTGGCCAGATCTATGTCGGGTTTTTCGACGAATGTCTTCACCTTGAGGAATCCCGGTTCGACTTCCTTGTCGATCTGTATGTAGCCGTAGCCGGTCTCGGGACGTGTGGGGTGTATGCCGAGTGTCAGCAGGGCGTCGTGGCTCTCGACAAACTCGAATCCGCGGCGCACGCAGTCCTCAAACATTCGTTCGTTGGTGATCAGATGGTCGCTCGGGGTGACGATCATGCTTGCCTCGGAATCGCATGCGCGTATGTGGCGGACGGCCCAGGCAATGCACGGAGCTGTGTTGCGGCGGCATGGCTCAAGGAGTATCTGGCTGTCGGACAGTTCAGGAAGCTGCTGCCTGACTATGGGCGCGTATGTGGCGTTGGTGACCACTATGATATGAGCCGGATCCACCAGCGGGAGTATGCGGTCGTAGCTCATCTGGAGCAGCGAGCGGCCGGTGCCAAGAAAGTCGATAAACTGTTTGGGCATGCGTGTGCGGCTGTAGGGCCAGAACCGGCTTCCGATGCCTCCGCACATTATCACGCAGTATCTGTGGTTGTTGGCGTTCATGATTGTGTCTTGAATATGGTAATTAAGTGGGTCTTTCAAAAAGTTTACACGGCTAAATTAAGGAAATATTTCGATATTTCCTATCCGGCGGGATACGATTAAGGAAAAATCGACTAAATTTGCACGGAATTTCAAATTATTATAGAAATGTCGACATATACCGAACAGAAGAAAACCAAGGTGACCACACGTCGCCTGATCGAGATGAAGCGGCGTGGCGAGAAGATAGCTTGCCTGACATCATACGATTTCACTATAGCTTCGCTCGTCGATGAGGCGGGTGTGGATCTGATACTGGTGGGTGATTCGGCCTCCAATGTCATGGCCGGCAATCTCACGACTCTGCCGATCACTCTCGACGAGATGATCACGTATGCAAAGGGTGTCACGCGGGCTGTGAAGCGTGCGCTGGTGGTGGTGGATCTGCCGTTCGGCACGTATCAGGGCAATTCGAAGGAGGCTCTGGCGTCGGCCGTGCGCGTGATGAAGGAGGCCGGAGCCGAGGCCGTGAAGCTTGAGGGCGGCGCGGAGATACGCGAGTCGATAGAGCGCATATTGACGGCCGGCATTCCCGTGATGGGGCATCTGGGACTCACTCCGCAGTCGATAAATAAGTTCGGCACCTACAATGTCAGAGCCAAAGAGGAGGCCGAGGCGCGCAAGCTTGAGGAGGACGCGCGTATGCTCGATGAGCTGGGGTGCTTCGCCATAGTGCTTGAGAAGGTGCCTGCGGCGCTTGCTCAGCGTGTGGCCTCGCAGGTGAGCGTGCCGGTGATCGGCATCGGTGCCGGATCAGGCGTCGACGGTCAGATCCTCGTGTTTCAGGACATGATGGGCATGAATCATGGTTTCTCGCCTAAATTCCTGCGCCGCTATGCCGACCTGGCCACGGTGATCAACGCCGGTGTGAGCCGTTACGTCGAGGATGTGAAAAACACCGATTTCCCCAACGCCGATGAGCAATACTGACGCTCCGGGGCGTGAGCTGCCGGGCCGTCGGGCCACATATCTTCAGATAATACGTCTCGGGCTCCCGATACTTATCGGGCAGCTCGGGATGATTGTCGTGGGCTTTGCCGATACGAAAATGGTGGGTCTCTACTCGACGGAGGCTCTGGCTTCGGCATCGTTTGTCAACAATCTCTTCAACGTGTGCATATTCGCGTGCGTTGGATTCACCTACGGGCTGACCCCTCTTATAGGCTCGCTGTTCACGCAGGGGCGGTTTCGTGCCATAGGGTCGCTGCTGCGCAACGGTGTGGCCGTCAACGTAGCGTTCGCGCTGCTGGTGACGGCCGTAATGACGGTGGTATATTTCAATCTCCACCGCATGGGTCAGCCTGCGGAGCTGCTGCCGGTGATGCGTCCCTACTATCTGATATATCTGTCGGGCGTGGTTCCTGTGGCTCTGTTCAATGTGTTCGCGCAGTGGGCCTACGCGATTCAGCGCACCCGTATGCCCATGTGGATCATACTGGGTGCAAACGTGCTCAATATCGCCGGCAACTGGCTGCTGATCTACGGCCACTGGGGGTGTCCGGAACTTGGTCTCACCGGTGCGGGTATTTCGACTCTTGTGGCGCGTCTGGTGTGTCCGGCGGCTATAATCTGTGTGTTTGCTTTCCGTGGCGACTACCGCGAGTATCGCCGGGGATTTGCCGAGGGGAGTATCACTTCGGAACAGTGGCGGCTCGTGGGGCGCACATCGTGGCCTGTGGCCATGCAGATGACCTTCGAGTCGGGATCGTTCTCGGCCGCGGCGGTCATGGCCGGATGGCTCGGCGCTATAGAGCTTGCGGCGTTTCAGGTCACTGTGATCATAGGCACTCTCGGATTCTGTGTCTACTACAGCATGGCAGCTGCGGTGTCGGTGCTGGTGAGCAACGCTGCCGGACTGTCCGACCGGCGTCTGATGCGCCGCATGGCTTTTTCAGGCTATCACATACTTCTGGTCCTGGCCACTTTGGCTTCGGCCGCTTTCATTTTTTCCGGACCGGAGATCATACGCCAGTTCACCCGCGATCCGGCAGTGATATGCACCGCTGTGTCGCTGATCGTGCCGCTGGTTCTTTACCAGTATTGCGACGCCACTCAGATCAACTTCGCCAACGCTCTGCGCGGTACTTCGAAGGTTATGCCGATGGTGTGGATCGCTTTTGTGAGCTACGTGGTGGTGGGTATGCCTGTGACGTATCTGATGGCTTTCACGGCCTCAATGGGTATCTACGGCATATTGCTGAGTTTCTCGGTGTCGCTGTTTCTGGCGGCGGTGCTGTTTCTGGCCTATTTCATCCGTCATACGCGCCGAAACCGAAAGATTTCGTAACTTTGCCGTGCCATGGCAAGGATCGACGACGCTACAGTAAGAAAGATCAACGACACCGCCGACATAGTGGAGGTGGTGAGCGATTATGTGCGCCTTAAGAAGCGCGGAAGCGGCTATATAGGGCTGTGTCCGTTCCACAACGAGCGCACGCCGTCGTTTTCGGTGTCGAAATCGCGCAATTTCTGCAAATGTTTCAGTTGCGGCAAGGGTGGCTCGCCGGTGGGCTTCATCATGGAGGTGGAGCAGGTGGACTATCCCGGAGCGCTGCGAATTCTCGCCCGAAAATATGGCATAACGATCGAGGAGCGTGAGCTGACCGACGAGGAGCGTCATGAGGCATCGGAGCGAGAGAGTATGCTTGCGGTCAACGACTTCGCCATGCGTTGGTTTGAGCGCAACATACAGCAGACCCAGGAGGGCCGCGATATCGGACTGGCCTATTTCCGTCAGCGCGGCATCGACGAGCGCATGATAGAGCGCTTCCATCTGGGATATTCGCTCGACCGCCGCGACGCTCTGCGCACGGAGGCTCTCCGTGCGGGATATACCGACGAGTTTCTTGAGAAGACGGGGCTGATCATACGTCACGAAGGTGGCGGCATAAGCGACCGTTTCCGTGCGAGGGTGATATATCCGATATTCACGCTTTCGGGCAAGGTGGTGGGCTTCGGAGGGCGCACTCTGCGCTCCGACAAGACGATGGCGAAGTATGTCAATTCGCCTGAAAGCGTCATCTACCACAAGAGTACGGAACTATACGGCCTTTATCAGGCCAAGCCTTCGATAGTGCGCAAGGACAAGTGCATACTCGTGGAGGGCTATATGGATGTCATATCCATGCATCAGGCAGGCATTGAGAATGTCGTGGCTTCGTCGGGCACATCGCTCACGGAGGGGCAGATCAGGCTCATACACCGTTTTACGGAAAACGTGACGGTGATCTACGACTCGGATCCGGCGGGCATCAAGGCGTCGCTGCGCGGCATCGACCTGCTGCTTGCGGAGGGTCTGATGGTGAAGGTGCTGCTGTTGCCTGACGGCGACGATCCCGACTCTTTCGCACAGAGTCATCCGTCGTCGGAGGTGGAACGCTACATAGAGGAGAACGAGGGTGATTTCGTGAAGTTCAAGACCGATATCCTGATGAAGGATACCGACCGTGATCCGATAGCGCGCAGCCGGGCTATGACGGAGATCGTGCGCACCATAGCCGTGATACCCGAGATGATGCTCCGCACCACGTATATAGCCGAATGCAGCCGTCGGTTCGGTATCAGCGAGGAGCTGCTGACGCTGCAGGTGCGCCGCGAGATGGCCGCCCGTGCGGAGCGCCAGGCCACGGAGGATCGTGCCCGGCAGGCGCGCCGCAGCTGGGAGGAGCAGTCGTCGACGGCACCGGCAGCCGCCACGCCCGCACCCGATGTGGCGCGACAGGCCGCCGGGAATGCCGCGGTGGCACAGGCTTCGCCGGCCAACCGTCTGGCGCCTTATGAGCGCGAGATATTGCGCTACGTGCTGCGCTACGGTCCGCTGTATCTCGCTGATATGACCGATGACCAGGGGCATACCTATCCGATGAATGTGATCGAGGTGGTGGCTTCGCTTCTGGAGCAGGATATGCTGCAGTTCTCGTATCCGCCATACGCCGATACGTATGCGGCCGCCCGCAGTCTTATGGCGCGTGCGTGGCCCGACTATATAGCCCGGCAGCGGCAGCGGCTTGAGCAGGCCCGCGACGAGCGTCTGGAGGCCGGGCGCGAGGAGATACGGCGCACGGCGATGGATATGGCCGAGATAGAGCGCCGCGAGCAGGAGCTGCAGCAGAGTGTGACGTCGATGGTCGACGAGGGGATGGAGGAGGCCTCGCGCACGTTCATAAGCCGCGAGCTCGGCGTGGACTCCGACGATATGGTCAGGAAGGTGACTCTGTCGCTCGTGAGCGAGCGGCATAAGCTGAGCAAGATACATTCGAAGTTTTCGCGCGTGGAAACGGAGCGCGATAAGCTCATAGAGCTGGTGCCAATGGCAATATACAACCTGAAGGAGGCTATCATAGAGCAGCGTCTGGCGGCTCTGAGAGAGGAGCTGAGGCGCTGTGGCAGCGATCCGGAGGCATGCACCCGCATCCTTTCCGACATGGGCCAGCTCAACGAAAGCAAGAAGAGTCTGGCCGCCTATCTTGGAGAGCGGACGATCACTCCGCGACGCCACTGACGGGTGGATTTCCGGCAGTGAAATTCATGCATTAAGTAGATCCGCTATAAACTTCAACAGCATTATGTCATACGTAGATATCATATTAATCGTTCTCGCGCTCGGCGCGGCAGTCATAGGCTACCGCAGGGGCGCCATACGTCAGGCAGCGTCGATAGGGGGCATTCTCGTGGCTCTGTTTGCGGTGAGGATGGCCGGTGACAAGGCCTCGGCCGCAGTAGCCGGTATGATCGGTCAGAGTCCGGCTGACTATGCATCCCGCATCATAGGCTGCGGGCTGCTGTTCGTTGCGGTGTGGGGCGGTTGCTGGCTGCTTGGCCGCATGCTGCGGCTGTCGGTCAGAGCCGTGATGCTCGGTGCGGTCGACAGTGTGGCCGGATCGGTGTTTCTGATTTTCAAATGGGGGCTTGTGGTGAGCCTGCTTCTGAATCTGTGGAGAGTGGTATCGCCCGACAGCGGTATATTCGTGTCATCGCGTCTGATGGGTGGGCGGATTTTTGCGGCTGTGATGGATATGGCGCCCGCTGTGATGGGTTTTCTGCGCGATTCGTTCATGGGTGCCAGCTGATCGGGAGATTGAACATTTGAGTGCCTGATGCCGTTTGAAATAGAAAAAGTTTCGACTATGAAAACGGCAAACAACTGGTTAACGACAATTATTGTATTTATTGTGGGCGTGCTGCTGATCGTGTGGCACGGCCGTCTTGACGTGCTTCAGTGGATAGTGATGGCTGTGGGTCTTATGCTCGTGATCCCCGGCGCCTATAGTTTTATTTCGGCAATAGCGCGTCGTTCGCATGTCCAAGGGGAGTATTCGGCGGCCTCATCCACTATAGTGGCGAGCCTCGGAGCGTTGGCTCTGGGTATATGGATGCTTGTCACTCCGGCTTTTTTCGTGGGTCTGCTGGCATATATATTCGGTGCGATCCTGGTGCTCTACGGCATATTCCATATCGTGGTGATACGGTTCTGGAGTTCGCCTTACGTGCTGCCGTGGTGGTTTTATGTGATCCCGGTGCTGATGATCGTCGCCGGTGTGGTGATACTGTGTTCGAGCGTCAGGGATATGGATTCGGCCGTGGTGCTGATCATGGGTATCTCGCTGGTGGCTTCGAGTATCAACTCGGTGCTTGAGCATGTGAGCACCCATCCGAGCCGCACGCGTGACGCGGCCTGATCGATGTCATTGTCTTCAGTTTCATTTTCCCATAATAGAAGAAGCTGTCTCCGCCTGGGCGGGACAGCTTCTCGATTATCTGTAGGTTTGTCAGTTGGACCTGAGGCTGCTTATCAGTCGATCTCCTCGTCGGCCTCGTAACCGCCCATCTCGCGGATGGCGTTCTTGAGCATGACGTACTGCTGGAAGAGGTGGTTGACGGGAACCTCACCCTTGGTGTAGTCGTGCATCGGGCTCTTGAGGAAGAAGCTGAGGAAGCGCTGTATGCCGTGACGTCCGGCGCGTGCAGCGAGGTCGCTGAGCAGCACGAGGTCGAGGCAGAGGGGAGCGGCGAGGATCGAGTCGCGGCAGAGGAAGTTGATCTTGATCTGCATGGGGTAGCCCATCCATCCGAAGATGTCGATGTTGTCCCAGCCCTCCTTGTTGTCGTTGCGCGGGGGATAGTAGTTGATGCGCACCTTGTGGTAGTAGTCGGTGTAGAGGTCGGGCTGCTCTTCGGGTACGAGGATCGACTCCAGTGTCGAGAGCTTTGAAACCTCTTTGGTGCGGAAGTTGGCGGGTTCGTCGAGCACGAGTCCGTCGCGGTTGCCGAGTATGTTGGTCGAGAACCATCCCGAAAGGCCGAGGCAGCGTGTGCCGATGATGGGTGCGAAGCCGCTCTTCACGAGTGTCTGTCCGGTCTTGAAGTCCTTGCCGGCTATGGGCATGCCGGTCTGCTCCGACAGCTCCCACATGGCGGGGATGTCGACGGTGGTGTTGGGTGCGCCCATGATGAAGGGTGCGCCCTCTTTGAGTGCTGCGTAGGCGTAGCACATCGAGGGAGCGATATGCTCTTTGTCGTCGGCTTTCATTGCAGCCTCGAGGTCGGCGAGAGTGTTGTGGACTTTCTCGTCAACCGGCACGTAAACCTCGGTTGAAGCGGCCCAGAGCACAACCACGCGGTCGACGCCGTTCTCTTTCTTGAAGCGGCGGATATCCTCGCGGATCTGTTCGGTCATGTCCCAGCGGTCCTTGACGTCCTTCACATTGTCGCCGTCGAGACGCTTGGCATAATTCTTGTCGAAGGCGGCCTTCATGGGAACGATCTTAATGAGTTCGTCCTTCACGGGGTTGATGTCCTTCTCCTTGAGCACTTCGCAGTTGATGGCGCTCTCGTATGCGTTGGCGGGATATACGTCCCAGGCGCCGAACACGATGTCGTTGAGGTCGGCGATAGGCACGATTTCGTTGTATTTCAGATATTTTTTGTCAGCACCTTTGCCTACACGGATTTTGTCGTACTGCGTCATCGAGCCGACGGGCTTTGCGAGGCCTTTGCGGGCCATGAGTACGCCGGTCATGAAGGTCGATGATACGGCGCCGAGTCCTACTACGAGTACGCCGAGCTTTCCTTCTGCAGGCTTGACAGTTGATTTGCTCATAATTAAGTATCTGTTAAAATTAAATTACGTTAGTGATTTAATTGGTTGTTAAAAAATCTTTAGAGGGAGGACTTTTTGACGAAAGCCGAAAAACGAGCGTAAAATTACCCCTATTTTTTCAATTGCAAAAGAATTTCAACAGTTATCTTCATATTGATTAGTTAAAGATGCCAAATTGGGATTATGAAGAGTTAATATAAAATAAATATGTGGTTATCTAAAAGGAGTAGTGTTAATGTATGTATATCACGCTTTGGCCGGATATAAAGTCATTGTTTGCCGATGATGGTGAGGATGTCGGCAAGTGCGCTTATCTGCGAGGGGTGGGTGGCGCGGTCCTCTTCGTCGGTCCATCCTTTGCCTTTTAGCCATGCCGTTCGGCATCCGATCGATTCGGCGGGGAGGATGTCTTTCCTGAGGCTGTCGCCGACCACGAGCACCTCTTCAGGCTGAAGGCCGAGCGCTTCGACTCCGAGCCGGAATATCTGCGGGTCAGGCTTCCTGACTCCTGCCACGGCGCTCTCTATGACTGCGGCGAAAAGATGGCGGAGTCCGAAGTCAGCGAGCACGCTCTCCACGTTGCCGTAGAAGTTGCTGACGAGCACGGCCGGCATCCGGTCGGTCACGGCCTGTATCACCGGACGGGCTTCTCCGACGCATTCGTGTGCGCGGTCGTAGCAGTAGGATGCGGCTGATAGCGCCATGTGGCTGTCGGCCGCATGGCCGTCGGCCCGGAGAAAATCGGCTTCGGTCGATGTCTTTGCCTGCATGAGCTGCCGGAAGTCGAAGTCGGGACGTACCACCGGGTGGGTGGCGAAGTGGCGCTCCGTGGCCACGTAGGCTTTGCGGAAAGCATCTTTGTCGAACGTGGCTCCGGCCAGTTTCCATCCGTCCCAGATGATCTCGCTCCAGTGCACTCCGCGGCTGTCGATCGTTCCGCCGTAGTCGAATATCACTCCTTTTATGGCCATGGTGGTGGTTTGTGTTTGATAAGGTGTCAGTGGCAGCTGTCGTAGTGACCATCGGCTACCAGCCGGGAAAACCGGCGGCATATTCTTTCGTGTCGTATCACCATCATCACGAGCAGGGCGTTGAGCACCGTCAGCTCGAAGACGAAGTAGAGCCAGGGCATGGTCAGGAACAGTGCGGTGAAGAGAGCTATCGTGCGCCAGTTGAACGACAGTATGTTGGTGTATTTCATCAGCGGTAGGCTTGCCATGCGGAAGTCGTGCCTGAGGCTGTCGGGCAGGGGAGTTCCGTCGGGATAGCGCTCTGCTATGGCGTGGTGCAGGCTCTGCATTGCGGGTGATGTGGCTTCCTGCTGCACGGTGTAGCTCGTGTAGAATGTCAGTGTGAGTTTCTGCCAGAAGTCGTGGCGCCATGTCAGCGATGCGAGCCGGCGTTTGAGAGTGAACGCCCGGTCGAGTTCGCTGCCGCTCTCGCCTTTTAGGAAGTAGAGGTGAAACTGTCTGTAATAGTCGGCCATGGCAGCCTGTTTTGCGTGGCATATTCCAGTCACAACTGCTATGACCCATATAAGCCATGGATGACCCATGAAGAATGTGGATGTGGCATTTTCCCTCAGGCAGATGGCCACGTAGATGGTGGCGAACCAAAGGTCGCCGCTCACGCCGTCGAGAATGCGTCCGATGCGCGAATACTGGCGGGTCATTCGCGCGAGCTGTCCGTCGGCGCTGTCAAATGAGTTGGCCCATATCAGCAGCAGCATTCCCGCTACGTTGACGGCCATGGAGTCGAAGTAGAAACACACTCCGGCTCCTATGCCGAGGAATATCGACGCGACGGTGATGGCGTTGGGGATCACTCCGAGGCGTGCGGCAAGCCTGGCCCACATATATCCTATAGGGCGGTAGAAGGCCAGATCGATACCCTCTTCGGTGTCGAGCGATTTCAGGCTTTGACGGTAGGCCGATTGCTCTTTGCTCATTGTTCAGGCGATGGTGTTAAAGCTGATCATTACACGGATTTTGTGGCGGGCGTGAGCCTCATTTGAGATCGCGGAGCCGGTAGGTCTGTTCGCGCAGATATGCTCCGAGGGTTTCGACGTCGGCCCGGTAGGGCTGCTGGTCGGCCAGCGTGATCGGTTGTCCGACGCTGATGTGCATGGTCTTTCCTGTCTTGCGGAACACTTCGGCCGGCAGCCTGAGCGAGCGCGCGGGCCAGCATATGTGGCCGAGTATGTTGAACCACCACGAGTTGGATCCGTGAAAGTATATGGGGATCACGGGCACTTTGGCCTTGTAGATGATCTGGAGGATGGATTTCTGCCAGGGACGGTCTACGAGGTGTCCGTGCCAGTCGGTCTTGCTCATTGCTCCGGCGGGGAAAAATCCCAGCGGCTCGCCGTCGGAGAGCTGTCGCATGGCCTGACGGATGCCGTTGACGCTCACGGCGCGTTTGGCCGGGTCTTTCTGCGCCCATGCGTCGACGGCGATGAAGTTGGGGCGCATGGCCGATATCTTTTCGAGTATCATGTTGACCATCACCTTGTATTTTGGGCGGCGCGACGATATGAGATATATGAGCATGATGCCGTCGAGGGCGCCGAACGGGTGGTTGCTGACGGTGATGAACGGTCCGTCGGGAAGATTGTCGAGCACCTCCTGGCCGTCGATGCGGAGTTTTATGCGGAAGCCGTCGAAAAGCATGCGCCGCACGAATTCCGGTCCGGGGGTGTCGCAGAAGCGGCGGTGTATGTCGTTGACCTTGTCGACCGATAGGAAGCGGAGCAGGAAGTTGACCAGCTTCTCGTGTCCGTCGAGTTTCGGCACCATGCGGCGTATGTCGTCGTAGTTGAGCACGTCGGGGCGCACTTCATATTCCTCTACGGCCTTGTTTTCAGTGTTGTTGTCCATTGGATATATAATTGGTGTAGCGGATGGTGAAGCGGTCGAATGCCGGCCATTTCATCAGCGCGTATTCAAATATGAGGTATGCGGCGATGGAGCATGCTATGCCTCCGGCCACATCGAGTATGTAGTGGTGTGAGGTGTAGACGGCTGTCCACCAGATGCCGAGCGTCACCACTGCGAGCGTCAGCCGCCACGCAAGAGAAATGCCGCGTCCGCGGAGGGCATAGAGGAGTGCGGTGAGCGTGTAGGCCGAGTGGAGCGAGGGCATGGCGGCGAACACGTTGCTGTTGCGCGCGTAGAGAGCGTCGAATATGCCGAGGCCGGTCATGGCGTCGAACGCTTCGAGCCCGGCAGCCGATCCGGGTGTGCCCGGCACAGCCTCGAATCCGTGCAGCGCCACGTACCATGGCGGTGCGGCCGGATGTATGTAGTAGAAGGTGAAGCCTACGAGGTTGGTGAGCAGAAACACCATGGCGAAGTGCAGGTAGAGGTTCCTGCGGCCTGAGAAGTAGAGCCACAGGCCGAATATCACGGGGAGCGGCACCCAGCAGAGATAGAACACTCCGGCAATGAAGTCGGCGGCCTTGAAGGTGTGGAGAGCCCACCATTCGTTGGGTGTCAGGCCTCCGATGCCGAAGAGCGCGCTCTCGGTTTCATAGAGACCGCGCACGTCCACCAAATTGACCTCGTAGTTGGGCAGGAGGTTCATCCAGTCGTAGGAGATGCCGAAGAGGAAAAACGGTATGAGCGCCACGGTAAGGCGTCGTGTGGCCGGGGCGGCGAAGAACAGTGCCGCTATGACAACGGCCATTACCGTGTGCTCGGGGCGGAAACCCACGCCGAGCGCCGTGACCGTCAGCCACAGACAGAGGGCTGCGACGCACGCGGCCGATTCGGCCACGGAAGGGAGCCGTCGGGATATAGCTGTCATTGTCAGTTGCGGCCGAGAAGTTTGCGACTATGGTTGATGCGCGCTATGGCGGTCAGGTTAGCGAACACTGCAATGACACACATCGCCGCCACCAGTATGATGTCGGGGTTGAAGCCTTCGGCACCGGGCTGATAGCCCGAAATCTGGCCGGTGATGCCGGTGGCGAGTGTGGCCACGCTGGTCACCACCACGCGTTCGGGACGCTGCATGAAGCCGATCTTGCACTCCAGTCCGAGCCCTTCGGCGCGTGCTCTGACGTAGCTCACCATGATGCTGCCTGTAAGGGCCACGAAGGCTATGACAGCTCCGGCGAAGCTTCCGGTCTGTATGAGGTAGTAGGCTACTCCGCCGAGTGTGGCGAGCTCGCAGTAGCGGTCGAGCACGGAGTCGTACATTGCTCCGAATGTCGATGCCATGCCGCCGAGGCGTGCCACCTGTCCGTCGAGCATGTCGAAGAGCGAGAATCCGATTATCAGCGCTCCGGCCCATGTGACGAGCGACCAGTCGACGATGCCGGTGTGTGCGGCTCCGTATCCTGCCATGACTATGACCACGGCGGCGGCAAGATTGCCGAGAAATCCGATGGTGGTGACGATGTTGGGGGTCACGCCCATCCTGATCAGGAATCTGACGAAGGGGTTGATCACCCGGTAGATGCCCAGCTGGAGAGAGTCGCGGGTCTTTTTTGATGTAGCTTTGATATCCATCTTTAGGTTGTTCCGGTATGAAATATTGATCAGTTGTTCTTATGCTTGAATGTGAACGCGTCCACAATCCTTATGGCCCAGGGATCGAATGCCGAGGGGCGGTAGACGAAGTAGCGCTGCAGTGCGAAGTTCCAGAACCACGATACGAGCAGCGACACCGTCAGGGTCGAGGCGGCGAAGATGCCGTCGGGGGTGAATCCGATGTCGTTCAGGAACTGCCAGCGCGAAAGCGCCTCGCAGGTGAAGGTGGTGCCATACATGTTGAGGAGCAGGCTTCCGGTCCAGACGAGAGCGTATTTCACGATGACCGCCTTGACGCTCTGGCCGGCGGCGTGGAAAGTGAAACGGTAGTTGATGGTGCAGTTGACAATGCCTCCCACCATCGCGCCGCATGCCACCGAAATGTTGCTCCTGTAGAATGGGTCGACTGACTGGAGCACGAATGCGAACATCACCATTCGCACAATCATGTCGGACCACGATGCGGCCTGCGACGACACCACGGAGCGGAGGAAGGTGAAGATGAGCGAATCGCTGCGCAGCACCTTGTCGGCCACCTTGCGCGAGGCGTCCTTGATGCGGGAGTTGTCGTTGGCGGGATTCATAATATATGTCGGTTTATGGCGAGTATGATCAGCAGCGAGTAGATGCCGGCGAGTATGTCGTCGGCCATCATGCCCCATCCTCCCGGGAGTTTTTCGGTGGCTCTAATGCCGAGAGGCTTGTAGATGTCGAAGAGTCTGAAGAGCAGCAGCGAGAGCGGTATCTCCCACCACGGACACAGCGGACTGACCGGGAGCATGGCCACCCACTGGCCCACTGTTTCGTCGACGCACGCCACTACCGGATCCTTGCCCCAGTAGCGTTCGGCCACTCCGCTGGCCCACGTGCCGAGCACCGTCAGGATTATTATGGCGCCGAGGGTGACGTAGAATGTCACGTCGGGCGATGTCCACAGCCATAGCGGCAGCCATAGCACCACGCCCGCTATCGCGCCCCATGTGCCGGGAGCTACGGGCAGGAATCCGGCGCCGAGCGATGTGGCTATAAGGCGCGGGAAGAGCGGAAACCGGCTTGTCGACCCTTCGGGCCGTAGATCTTTGGGGTGGCGTTTCATCTTTCGGGTCGTTTTGATTCGGTGTGCTGGCGTATTGCGGCCATGATGGCCTTGGCTATATGTGTGGCGGCGTCGGCGCGGCAGGGCGCGAACGATGGCCAGTCGTTGAAGTCGATGATGCGTATCGTGCCGTCGGGCGCCACGACGCAGTCGCCGCCGTAGATCATCACGTCGAGCGTCTCGGCGGCCTTGCCGCAGATGGCGCGTAGCGAGGCGATGTCAAACTCGGTGCCGCGCGCGGAGCCGTTGACCCGTTCGTAGCCGTATTTCGAATGGTCGTTGACAAAGGGGTAGAACCAGTAGAAGAAGCCGGTACCCGCGATGCCGTAGAATTTTATCAGGTCGCCTTCGAGGTGGCGCGATATGACGGCGCGCTTGATGCCGCGCAGGAAATATTCCTGAAGCACCTCCTGGGCTTCTTCGGGGTGGCGCACGTAGCTGACGTCCTCCTTGTGCATCGTGTAGTAGTCGCCGCGTTTTATCCAGCATTTGTTCATGCCGGCGTCGTTCAGCCGCTGGCGCACGGCCTCGTCGGTGCCTACGGTGATGCTTTCGGGGAAGGGTATGCCCGATCCGACGAGGATGCGTGTCATGCGTTCGCGCGTACAGTTCTCTATGCCGTAGCCGGAGTTGATCACGAGCCGTCCGTCATCCTCCATCCGCTGTAGTGTCTTTATGGATGCCTGTTCGCGGCACATGTTGATGACAACCGGCTCGCTGACTGCTCCGGCGCAAAGCTGCTCCTCGGAGTAGACGCTTACCTCGCAGCCGCGTTTGCGCAACTGTTCGGACACGATGTTGAGTATGGCCGTGTCGTTGCCGATATGATTGGGGGAGTAGACCCCGGCGCGCTTCACAGCCGCTATCTTAATCTCTGCCATGTTGATGGTGATCGTTGTCTGATTCAATGATTTGCCTTGCGGCGTCGATGTCGGCCGCGTGGTCCACGTCGACCACCTTGCCCATAGGCCATGCGCGAAGCCTGAGACCCTTGTCGAGCAGCGCGCGCTGGAAGTGGCGCATGCGTGTGATGCCGGCTGCGCGGCACTGTGCCAGGCACTCCAGGGCTGTCGGTGGCAGGCAGTAGACTCCGGCCGACACGTAGCGTGAGTCGTCGCGGCGTCGGTCGGTGAAAGCTGTGATATATCCGTCGGCGTCGGTGCTTACCCAGAGCGGTTTCTCGTCGTCGGCATACTCGCTGACCCCCATGTAGCCGTCGGCGTCGGTGCGTGCGGCGAATGCCTCGGCGAGGCGGATCATCTCTGACTGTTCGAAGACGGTGTCGACGGTTGTCACTATGAAGTCGCCCTTGAAGCGGCCGGTCACTTCGGCGAAGCTCAGCATGGAGTCGGCGGTGGCCTTTACCGTCAGGTCGAGGGGCGCGTCGATGCCGAGCGAGGCGCAGGCCTCCCTGACGCTGCCGGCTATCTCAGGCTCGCGCACTATCACGCCGAGGCGTGTCATCGCCGCCTCTCCGCCGGGCATCGACATGATGCGTATGAGCCGGCGTATGAGCGGTTCGCCGGCGGGAGCCACCAGCGGCTTCGGCAGGCTGATACCCTCGGATGACAGACGTTCGCCTTTTCCTGCGGCGATGATACCGTAGTTCATTGTGATGGATCGGGGTGGTGATTATTTGTCGTCGGTGCGGGTGAGATCGAGCACCACGTTGTCTTTTTTGTTTTTCTCCACATATTGTTTGCGGAGCGGATTGGCATGTGCCTCGTCGTATGACGCGCGGCAGCGGTAGGTGTCGATGGCGCGGTAGATGGCCTCGCGCATCGATTCTGGCGATGCTGTGCCACGTCCGGCTATGTCGTAGGCAGTGCCGTGGTCGGGCGATGTGCGCACGTAGGGGAGTCCGGCCGTCAGGTTCACTCCGCGGTCCATGGCTATGGTCTTGAAAGGAGCGAGTCCCTGGTCGTGGTACATGGCGAGCACGCCGTCGAAGCGGCTGAAGAGTCCGTTACCGAAGAATCCGTCGGCGGCATACGGGCCGAACGCCTCGATGCGCTCCTTGCGCACGGCCTCGATGGCCGGTGTGATGGCCGTCTGCTCCTCGCTGCCGAGCAGTCCCTGATCGCCCGCATGTGGATTGAGGGCGAGCACGGCTATGCGGGGGCGCACCACTCCGAAGTCGCGCCGCAGCGAGGCGTCGAGCGCCTTGATCTTCTCTGTCACGGCCTCGGCGGTGACGGTCTGCGCCACGCGGGCTATGGGCGTGTGGGTGGTCAGCAGCGCCACGCGCAGCACGGGCGCCTCGGAGCACATCACCATCAGCGCCTTCTCGCCCGGCTCTCCGAGCGACGATTCGAGATACTCCGTGTGGCCGGGGAAATGGAATGTGTCGCTCTGCATCTCATGCTTGTTGATCGGAGCGGTGACGAGCACGTCGATCTGTCCCGACTTGAGGTCGGCCACGGCGCGTTCGAGCGCCGCCATGGCGGCCTCGCCGGCAGTGCGGGTGGGCTGTCCCGGCTCCACCTTGGTGTCCTCGCCTACGACGTTGATGATATTGTAGTGTCCGTCGCGAGCTTCCGATGCCTGCTGCACCTGGTTGAGCGGCAGCGTCGGGAGTTCGAGAGCCTTGCGGTAGAATGCGGCGATCTTGGCCGATCCGTAGACCACCGGAGTGCACAGCTCGAGGATCGCTTCATCTTCCAAAGCTTTCATTATCACTTCATAGCCTATGCCGTTGATGTCGCCGTGGGTTATTCCTATCTTGAGTTTGTTGTTGTCAGCCATTTGAGTCTGTGATGGTATTGTGTGGCGTTGCGGACATTATTGTCCTAAATTAGCCGCTAAATTACTAATTTTTCCTTAAACGGCCAACCCACGCCCTCTGCTCCTCTTTTTATCTCCTGTTTCATTTCCTTTTGTGGTTTTCAGAGATTGTCTAAATTTATATAATACGGATTTTGAGAAGGATTGTCAGATGGATTTTTGTTTGTGATGAGGGAGTGTAGCCGTAGCTACATGACCGGGGAGCAAACAAAAAGACGCTGGAAAGACTCTCAAAAGCAAAGTGATATGAATTTTAGACAATCTCTTAAAATCGACTTGAAAACATTCTCCAAATCTTAACATCAGTCAAAAGTAAACACACTCTTATGAAAAAATCCTTATATTTGCACACGGCGTTGAAAAAAAACAGATAGCCGGCAATGAATAGTGATCCGAAACATAATGATGCGCTCGGCCTGAGTATGCTTCCTTTCGTCATGAGGGAACTTGCGGCTACGGTGATGAAAAGAAAATCGTTGCCGCTGGAGGATGCGTTGTTCTATATATATTCTTCGCGGATATATCGGTCGTTGCTCGACGAGAATACCAAGCTGTGGTATCAGAGCACGTCATCATTGTATGATGATCTTGAAAAAGAGAAAGCGGGGGAGAAGGAGCGTAATGACTCTCCGGGTGTATTGCTGTTTCTTATGTTTTGTGTGGAGAATTACCGGGAGGCCAAAAAGATGAGCGCCGAGGAGCTGTTGGTGTGCTTTGTCCGTCATGGCGTTTTCGAATTTCTCAGAGAAAATTATGAAATGCTCCATACACAGGATACCTGCTATATATTGGATTCGATAACGGCTTATATCAGAAAGAGGAGATGAAACTGTATCATGGCTCGACGGTGGCCGTAAGACGCCCCAATATCCACAAAGGACGGAAAGCAACCGATTTCGGCAAGGGATTCTACACCACCACGAGCTTCGAGCAGGCCCGGAAGTGGGCTGTGCTTAAAATGAACCGCGAGCAGAGCTCCCGGGCGGTGGTGTCGGTCTATGAGGTGCCCGACGATATTCTTGCAAGCGATCTGGCGGTCATGAGGTTTGCCGGGGCAACTAAAGAGTGGCTTGATTTTGTTGTAAGCAACCGGCGCGGGGAGGAATCGGCACGTTATGATCTTGTCATGGGGCCGGTGGCTAACGATCAGTTATATGTCACTATAAGGCTTTATGAGCAAGGCGTGATAACCTCCGAGGCTGCGATAGAGATGCTCCGCACCCACAGGCTGTTTGATCAGCTGTCGTTTCACACGGCCGAGGCTGCTACATTGTTGAAATTCATGGAGGCAGTGGAGGTGAGCGGCGAATGATGTCCGGCGGGCGCAGGATAAGGCCGGGAAGGGATTAAACTATGGCGGAGGGGGAGTTGTTGTTTCTTTAAGGATGCGGTGCGCTAAGAGTATGTTTGAATTTAACACGAAGAAATATATTATGGACTTCTTTCTATCCCCTCAAAGGTCTTTTCGGGCGATTTCCGCCAAGTTTCATCGGTCACGATGCCCGCATCGCTCCCTCTTCAACTCACGCAAATCTCTCCGAAAATCCTCTTTGAGTGAACAGAAGTGAAATTCAAACACACTCTGAGATTTTTTTGTTAAAATATAGTCAAGGTCAGCGGATTTTACCCTACCTTTGTGCGGCCAAAGTTCCGATATATAGAAAAAACAACAACAATAACCATCAAGATGGAAAACAAAGAATTTGACCGTATCAGCTATGCTCTGGGTCTGAGCATGGGCAATAATTTTCGCAGCAGCGGCATCGAGAAAATCGACTTCAAGGATTTTGCCGACGGCGTTGCCGCCGTATATTCGGGCGCTACCCCCCGCATGAGCTATGATGAGGCCAAGGAGGAGATACGCCGCTATTTCACGGCCATGGAGGAGCGTCAGCAGGCCGAGGCCGCCGAGAAGGGCAAGATCAACCGACAGGCCGGCGAGGCTTTTCTGGCCGAGAACGCAAAGCGTCCGGAGGTGAAGGTCACCCCGTCGGGTCTGCAGTATGAGGTGATCGAGGAGGGCGACGGCCCGACCCCTACGGCGCAGGATTCGGTGACGGTGCACTACACCGGCAAGCTTATCGACGGCACTGTGTTCGACAGCTCGGTGGAGCGTGGCGCTCCGGCCACCTTCGGCGTCAGCCAGGTGATACCGGGTTGGGTCGAGGCTCTGCAGATGATGAAGACCGGCTCGAAGTGGCGCCTGTTTATCCCCTCGCAGCTTGCCTACGGTCCGAACGGCGCCGGTCCGGTGATCGGTCCCGACTCCACTCTGATATTTGACGTGGAACTCATCAAGATCGAGGGCAAATGAATGCCTTGCGGCGCTATTTGACGGCTGTTCTGGTTGGGTTGGCCGCCGTAGCGGCGACGTCGGCCCAGGAGCGTGTCGATACGGTGGCGGAGGCCTTCGCATCGATGTGGAGCCACTATCTGACTCCGCTCACTTCGCCCGGAATGGCCTCCGACAGCGAGAGGCTCCGCAATTATACCGACGGATTCCGCAAGGGTCTGCGCGACAGCATCAACGAGACCTATGTGCAGGGCTACTACGAAGGTGTGCAGCTTGCGGCACGCCTGCGCACTCTGCACGGGCTTGGACTCGACGTGGACGCGCGCAATCTCACCACGGCGCTGGCACGCATCTTTGCCGGCGGCAAGCCGATGATGGCGCCGCTCGACGCCGAGGCCTACATCACCTCGCTGATCGATGTGGAGGTGCGTCCGCAGGGGCCGTCGGCCGAAGAGCAGCAGGCTTTTCTCGACGAGGTGGCCTCGCGCAGCGGAGTGGAGCGCACTCCTTCAGGCCTGCTCTTCGAGATAGTGCAGCCCGGCACCGGCGAGAGTCCCGGACACTATGACACGGCGCTGGTGAGCTATACAGGCACATTCACCGACGGCCGCGAATTTGACTCCACCGGAGCCGACACGCCGATAGAGCTGCCGCTCGACGGAGTGGTCGACGGCATGGCCGAGGGACTCAAGAAGATGCGCAAGGGTGGCACCTACCGCCTCTTCATACCTCCGGCACTCGCCTACGGATCGGAAGGCGTCGGCGACGTGATACCGCCCGGAGCGGTGATCATCTTCGAGGTGACACTCGTGGATGTCATCCACAAGAAATGAACTGTCAACAAATCAACGAGTGACCCGCAGCAGGGCACGGATTACTGACGAGTTTTACAATATCAATTAATTTTAAGAGTTACTTAAACACAACCCCTTTTTATGAAAAAGATTATTATCGCTTGCGGCGTGGCCGCAATGATGATCGGCGCTACAGGCTGCGGAAAGTCATCGAGCGCCGCTCCCGAAACATTCAGCGATTCGCTGGCTTACTATATGGGCCGTTCGCAGGGCCTGATGGTGGCCGATCATTTCAAGAACTCAATGTCGGCCGACCAGAAGAAGAAGTTTGACAGCGACGCATTCCTGCGCGGCTTCAAGCAGATGATCATGACCGACACCGCCGACGCCGACTATCTGCAGGGCATATACATGGGCATGAACATGGCGCAGCACATCAACTATCTGGCCATGGACTCGATCAATATCGACCGTGCGACAGTCTACGCCGAGTTTGCAAAGGCTTTCAAGACCGATACCATCAACTCCACGGCCATGCAGATGGAGGTGGGACAGTTCCAGATGCTCATGAACCGCGCGCAGGATATGCTCCGCGAGCGTCAGATGGCAGCCGAGGCCGCCAAGCGTGAGGCCGCCGCCGGCACAGCCAAGGAGAACGAGGCCAAGGGCGCTGCCTACATTAAGGAGCAGATAGCCGCCGACGCTTCGATCAAGACCACTGAGTCGGGTCTGGCCTACAAGGTGGTGAAGCAGGGCGAAGGTCCGATGCCTAAGGACAACAGCACTGTGAAGGTGCACTACACCGGCAAGCTTATCGACGGCACGGTGTTTGACAGTTCTGTTGACCGCGGCGAGCCCGCCGACTTCCCCGTCACTCAGGTGATCCCCGGTTTTGCCGAAGGCCTGAAGATGATGAACAAGGGTTCGAAATATGTGCTCTACATCCCCGCTTCGCTCGGCTACGGCAACAATGAGGCCGGCAACATTCCGGCCGGATCTACTCTCGTGTTCGAGGTAGAGATGATCGAGGTCAACTGATCTCCCCGTCGGGGCGGCATATTCAGCCGCTGACATGATATATCGCAGGCCCTGTGTCAAGGAGGAATGAATCCTGGCACAGGGCCTGCCGTATGTCGGCCTCGCCGGTTCATGCACGGGGGATCAGCGTGCTTATCCATGCGGCCGCGTCGGTGAGGATCAGCAGTGCGGCTATGGCGGCCGTCAGAGCCGCGAACAGTGCCGCCGACCACCATATCACGCTCCGCGGTAGCCGGTCGAGCGTCTGCCTGACTTCATCGCAGTGGTCGGTCCAGTCGGTTTTTCTGTTGTCGTCGTGTCGTTGATCCATCAGTTGCCGAGTTCGAGCTGGTTTTTGATAAGGTTGTAGTAGAGTCCGCGCCGCGCGGTGAGGCTGCTGTGGGTGCCCTGTTCGGCGATGCGCCCGTGGTCGAGCACGACGATATTGTCGGCATTGCGCACGGTGCTGAGTCGGTGGGCCACGATCACCACCGTCTTGCCCCGGCAGAACTCTCCGAGATTGGCCATGATGTCGCGCTCGTTGTTGGCGTCGAGGGCGTTGGTGGCTTCGTCTAAAAATATGTAGCGGGGATTTTTGTAGACGGTGCGGGCTATGAGTATGCGCTGCTTCTGTCCCTGACTGACACCGCACCCCTCCATGCCTATCCGGGTGTCGAATCCGAGCGGCAGCGAGTCGACAAACGAATCGATACAGGCCGTGGCGGCGGCATCACGCAGCCGTCCGGGATCGGGACGGTCGTCGCCCACGGCGATGTTGCCGGCTATTGTGTCGGAGAAGATAAATCCCTCCTGCATCACCGCTCCGGTGGCATCTCTCCATCCGTGTGGATTGATGTCGGCCAGATCGCGTCCCCCGACGGTGATGCGGCCGCAGCATGGCCGATAGAAGCCGAGGAGCAGTTTCAGCAGGGTGGTCTTGCCGCTTCCGCTCGCCCCCACGATGGCGGTGGTCTTGCCGGCGGAAACAGTCAGGCTGACGTCGTGGAGCACCCGCGAGCGTTCCGTGCCGTCGTAGGCGAATCCCACCCCTTCGAGCCTGATGTCGGCCTCCGGGCCGGGCACGTCGCTCTTGGAGTCGATGTCGCGCTCTTCGTCGGTGCGGCAGTGGATCTCGTTGAGGCGTTCGAGGCTTATCTTTGCGTCCTGCCACTGGCGTATGAAGCCTATGAAGGAGTTGACCGGGCCGTTGAGGGCGCCGACGATGTATGTCAGCGACACCATCATGCCGAGCGTCATGGTGCCGTCGACCACTCCGCGGGCGGCTATGTAGGAGATCACTATGCCGGTGGCCTGATTGAAAAACACCGAGCCGACCTGCTGCACCTGTCCCAGCGCCTGCCCTTTGAGGCTTATGCCGAAGAGTTTCACCTGTATGCGTTCCCACTGCCAGCGTTTCTGCCGCTCGCAGTTGTTGAGCTTGATCTCCTGCATGGCCGTGACCATCTGCACGAGTGAGCTTTGTTCGGCCGCAGCCTGTTCGAACCGGCGTATGTCGAGGTCGCGTCGGCGCTTCATGAATGCCGTGACCCATATTATATAGCAGCTGTTGCCGGCAAGGAATATGGTCAGCACCAGAGGGCTGTAGATGGCGAGAACTACGGCGAACACCAGAAAGTTGACCATGGAGAAGAGCGTGGAGAGCGACGATCCCATCAGAAACTGCTCTATGCGTCCGTGGTCGCCGATGCGCTGCAGTATGTCTCCGACGTTGCGTGTGTCGAAAAAGTCGAGCGGGAGCTTCATCAGCTTGCACAGAAAGTCGGATATGAGCGAGATGTTGATGCGCGCCGTCACATGGAGCATGATCCAGCTTCTGGCAAAGTCCACGGCGGTCTGCGAGGCTGTCAGCACGAGTTGCGCTATCAGTATCAGCACTATGAACCGTATGTTGCGGCCATGTATGCCTATGTCGACAAGCGACTGTGTCAGAAACGGAAATATCAGCTGCAGCACACTCGCGAGCAGCATTCCCGCCGCGAGCAGGAATATCTCGCGCCTGTAGGGTTTGAGATAGCGGAGGAAGAAGCCGAGCGAGCGCCGGCCGGCGTCGGCCGGATCGTTGCGGCTCTCCATGTCAGGTCCCGGGGCGATGGCGAGCACTGCTCCGCGGCGATCGGCTCCTTCGCCCGTCGATCCCCAGCATCGCAGCATCTCCTGCTCGCTATAGACGAGTTTTTTTGTAGCCGGGTCGGAGATGTGGAACCGTCGCCCACGTCGGCCGCGCGTCACCCGGTGGCACACTACGAAATGCCGCTGGTTCCAGTGGAGTATGCATGGCATCGGCACTTCGTCGGCGAGAGTGCCGATGTCGATCTTCACGGCTTTGGTGCGGAAGCCTATGGCCGCGGCGGCCTCGCTGATGCCGAGCATCGACACGCCGTTGCGTGTGATGTGGCACAGCTGCCGGAGCGTGGCGAGCGAATATTCCTTGCCGTAGTATCGGGCTATCATCCGCAGGCATGTGGGGCCGCAGTCCATTGCGTCGAGCTGTCGGTAGTGTGGAAAGGAGCGCATGATGTCAGATGATCGATTGGATTGATGCGGCAAATCTCGCAAGACACTCCTTGCCCGAATACTGTATGTGACCGGTGGCGCATCTGCCGCCCGGATGCTGCATGATGTCGTCGAGCCGGTCGAAAAAGCTCTCCTCGTCGCGGGTCTTCAGCTCCTCAGGCAGCAGTGGGTATTCAAATCCCGATGTGGGATTGAACATCAGCGGCACGCAGCCGAATGCAGCCGATTCGACCAGGCACGACGAGAACATCGAAACGGCAATGTCGGTCATGCGGTAGGTGTTGGCTGTCAGCGGAGCGGTGTCTATCGTTATGTTGCGGTGTGTGGCGGCGGTCGCGGATGTGCGGGCGGTGTCGTCGTATTCGGGATGAGGCCTGACGATTATACGCCGGGATGGATAGCGTTGTGCCGTGGCTTCGACAAGCTTCAGGAAGCGGGCGTGATACTCCTCCGACGATACGAACACCGGTGCCTGCATGAAAAAGGTGATGGCGTCGTGGCTTCCTTGGCTGTCAACTGGCTCCAGTCGGCCTATGGCGTGAAATCCTGTCAGTGGGGAGGCTTCTCCCAGCAGGACGCTGAACGCCTCACCCCATGTCAGGAAGTGGGAGTAGGGGAGCTGGCGGAATCCGGCATGGATAAATCCTGGCCATCCGAGCTGACAGCAGATCGCCGGAATGCCGAGTCTGCGGCAGTAGATCGCTGCAAGCTGATACTGCGTCTGGCATCCGTCGCAGCATATCATCGCCTTGGGGCGCATCCACTGTATGTAGCATAGAAGCGTGTGGGTGAATGCTGCCAGTTCACGGCTTATTCCCGCCAGTCCGGAAGTTGTGACGGCCTGCGATATCATCGGGGTGAAGTATAGCGGCCTGATCTGTTCGCAGGCCACTTCGTCGGGCAGATCCTCTGTACGGGTCAGCAACACCACAGGCTGCTCACGCTCCTTGAAAAACCTCATGACTGGGAGCAGATGGCGGATGTGGCGCGGATTGTCGGCATATACCAGTATATGGTCATGAAACGCTTCGAGCGTCCCGCGCCACGGATGGCCGGCAAGATCGCTCTCTATCATGGCGCGGTGGCCGTCGGGTGGCGTAGGGATGTTCAGGGTGATCCGGTCGAGATAGTCCTTGCCTCCGTGGTGCATGTAGCCCTCGCGAAGTTGCAGGTGGGAATACCAGAGGTAATTGAAAACTGCTCTGGCGACATCGCGATGTCCCCAGAGCAGTTTTTCAGACTGTGCGTCGAGCTGTCGGTCAAGCCACGCTGTCAGTTCGTCGTGAAAACGCACTATACGGTCGTCAGACGAGGTCATTTCCGTTTCTTGGGCATGATGTTTATCTTATACTGTGCGTGGAAAAGGAAGAATCTCGGAAGCGTGTTGACATATCTGACGGTGCGTCCCTGTGCGTTGACTGCATATTGCACCGAGTTGAGCTGACGGAGCAGGTCGAAGCCGTCGAGCATGAGGGTCCACCGGCCGCGGTCGAAAGTGTAGGCCAGGCGGGCGTTCCACACCCAGTCGGAGTTGTTCATCACCGGAGTGTCGTAGCCGTTTCGGGTGAAGAGCGTCATGTCGGTCGACAGCGAGAAGTTCTTGGTGAATTTCACTGTGGCCACCACGCCGTAGTTGGCGTCGAATGCGTCGATGTTGCTGAAGTCGGGTCGTTCGGAGCTTGTGTGGCGCAGCTGCAAGTTGGCTTTGCCGGTGAGGTTGAGCCATTCGGCGGCACCCCATGTGAGGCGTAGCCGCTGGCTTCCCACGAGGTTTCTGACGGTGAACGGCACCGGAGCCTGGTCGTCGGTGCCGATTACGTCGGTGGCATGGCCGTATTTCACCTCGCTTGTGGCCGCCAGCGTCAGCTTGCGGGCCTTGTCGAGCGGCAGCGTGAAGCTGTTCATCGCTCCGGTTTCCCAGTTGCCCGAGGTGTTGTAGGATCGAATGGTGCGCACTCCCGTGCGGGTGTCGTAGCTGTAGCCCCTGACGAGTGCGTTGGTGAGCAGGCGGTAGTAGATCCGGGCAGCCTCCATTATGCGGCCATTCTGCGGAGTCAGCTCATAGCGCAGATTCCACTGGAGATCATGCTGGTTTTTGAGCGAGGGCGCTCCGAGCAGTATGGTCAGCGGGTCGGAGGTGTTGGGGATGTCGACGAGATAGCGCATGTCGGGCATCTGTGCCTGAGACTCAAATTTCAGTATGAGCATGTTGCGGTAATCTTTGCCGCCCCACCGGTTGGAATATGCGCCGAAGCCGTATTTCACCTCGGTCCAGCTGTCGGTGAACTGCATGGAGTGGCGTGTCTTCCTTATGGCCTGTCCGGCCTGGGTATAGTCGAGATGCTGGGTGTTGAATCCGAGTGTCGGGCCGAGCATTATCCGCCAGAAATGTCCGTCGCCTCTGAATACCTGTGACGACCGGAATCCTACGGTGTGTGTTAGAGTCTTGTCGAGCTGATAGTAGCTGTTGGCCTGATCGAGCGACATCGGGGCGTCGAACGTCATGTCGGCGGCCGGATCCTCCGGATTGAACAGCCGCGAGTCGTTGCGGCGGTGGGTGTAGGTGAATGTGTATTCAGGCTGGATATTGCCGTTGTCGGAGAAATTGTAGCAGTAGCTGAATATCGGTTTTATATAATATTCGTGGGCGGGGTGGTTGCGGAATATCTGCATGGTGCGTTCGGCTGCCGGCGAGCTGCCGAAGTTGACCCTCTGGTCATTGTAGCGGTCGGGAGTCTGGCCTGTATAGCCTCCCATGACCCATAGATACATGTGGTCGGGGTTCTGGGAGAACTTGTAGGTGATTGAAGCATCGCCGTTCACCGACCACAGATTGTTTCTCATAGAGTCGGTCTGTATCGACCGGTTGATGATGGAGGAGAGGGTGGCTTCGCTGCCGGTGGTGTAGACGTCGGCGAGCCATTGGCGCGTGACCGATTCCTGCCTGTCGGCGAATGTGCCCGAAACCACGCTCTGGCGGTAGTCGCTGCGGTTGATACGGCCGCTGACTGTGGCTCTTAAGAATATCCTGCGGGTCTGTTTGTGGGTTGAATGAAATGTATTGAAGTTGAGATTGCGGTTGCGCAGATTGTTGAACGTATAGTTGTAGGTGTTTCCGCCGGGCAGGAAATTCGTGCGGTCGGTAAACGTTTCATCGTCCTGCGAGGTGTGGTTGAGCGAGAAATTGCCGTTGAATTTCCATGCATTCGATCCGCTTTGCGTCACCTCATACTGTCCGCCTATGGTTTTCTCCCTGCGCAGCCCCGACTCCATGTCCTCCGGGGTCCAGTTGCTGCTCTGTCCGGGACGCCGGCGGTCGTTGAGGTTGTTGATATTGCCGAAGAGCACGTATTGCGACTGCGCGTCGGATCTCGACAGGAAGAAACGCCCCATATAGCGGTCGGCCGAGCCATAGCCGGCCTCCACATTGGCCAGATAGTTGCCCATAAACTCCTTTTTCATGCGCACGTCCATCACGTAGCGCGTCTCGCCGTTGTCTTTATCCTGTCCCAGAAATAAGCTGCGGTCGCTCAGCTTGTCGTAGACGGCGATATCTTTCACGGTATATGCCCCGAGGTTGTCGAGAAGCAGGCGGTTGTTGTTGTCCATAAACTGGCGCCCGTTGAGCAGCAGGCTCTCCACGTACTTGCCGTTGACGAATATCCGTCCGTCATCTTTCAGCTCCACTCCCGGCAGCTGCTGTATCAGCGCGTCGAGCATCGACCCCTCGGCGAGCATGAAAGCGTCGGCATTGTACACCAGCGTGTCGCCGCGATTGTAGAACTTCACCTTAGTGGCCGTCACCGTCACTTCGTCGAGCTTTTTAGGCTCGCGGCGCAGCTTTATGTCGGGCAGCTCGCGCGCTGTTTCTCGCGCGCCGAGTTTGCCTATGGTTACCGACTGGAATTCCGGCTCAAATCCCTTGTAGTTGACCTCTATGGTATAGCGCGCCGGAGTGCGTGGCACTTTCAGCTCGAAGTCGGGATTCTGTTTCCACTGGCCGTTGACTTTTGTCGAAGTCCGGCCGGTCTTCGTAGAGTCGATGGCCACGCCCAGAGAGTCAAGAAGATACACCTTGGCATTGACTATTCCGGCTCCGAACGTCGCCTCGTAGACGTTGCCCTTCAGCGTCAGCTTCGGCTCGTCGGCTTTCGCGGGGATTATTACCGTCAGCAGCATGATGACGATACAAGTCAGTAATCGTGTCATAGATGGATTGGTTTATAATCAGACTTGATTGATGTCAAGCGGATTGTGTTATATATTGATGATTGGGTGTTTTATGGCGATCGGTCGTTATCCTTTCCTTGACTTTTTGCAAAGATAATGCTCCCAAAGGTAATCCGCAAGGTTTGTCACATTTAAGGGACACGCTTTGTTGGTTTTTTTGTCCATGTCGATGATGCGTGCATACGGACATCCTCCCGCACACACCGGCAGTAGCAGGCATGCGCGGCAGCGGTCGTCGTCAAACGGGTCGGCTTTGGTCAGGTAATCATAGAGCACTTTTTCATTGGTGATACCACCGTCAACATTGCCATATACCTTATCGGGCTTGGCTACATCGTTCCAGCATTTGTATAGTTCGCCTTCCGGACCGATCACTATTCCCAGCGGGTTCCTGACTGCACACTCCTGACGCACATAGTCGGGGTAGAAGTTGTTGAATTCCAGATTGTGCTCATGGAACAGTCGGCGCAGATAGGCGAATTTCTCATCCACGTTCATCACGCACGGCAGATGTCCTTCGCCGTCGACATCCGATACAAAGGCCGGTATGACTCTTATGTTGGGGTATTTGTTGCCGAGAAGCTTATATACGTCGATAAAGGAGTCGATGTTGTCTTTGTCGATGTTGACTCTGATGCTGACCCTAAGGTCAGGCACATGCTCTCCTATAGCCTGAAGATTGCGGTAAATAGTGTCGAACGTCGGTTTGCCTCCCTTTAGGAAGCGGCGGCAGTCATGGGCTGCTCCGACGCCGTCGAGGGTCACCTGGGCGCTGCTTATGTTGAGGCCGGCGAATAGTCGTGCGGTTTCCTCGTTGAGAAGATAGCCGTTGGTGATTATCGATGCATGATAGGGTATGCCGAGCGATTTGAATTTTCCAGTAAGGCTCTTTATGCGGTCGAATTCAAGCAGCGGTTCGCCTCCGAACCATGTGACGCTTAATCGTTTGGGATCGAATCCGCTGATGAATTTCACCACCTTGTCTTCGGTTTCGTCCGTCATTCGCGTTACGGGATGCCCCTCTTCGAAGCAGTAGGGACACCTGAAGTTGCATGCCAGTGTGGGATTGATTGTCAGGCTTAGCGATTCTTTGATGAATCGGCGCGCCATTGTAGCAAAGCGGATCTTACGGATCTCATATTCGTCATCATCCACAAGCGCTTTCATTCTGATCAGTTGCGCTTCCAGTTCTTTGTCGGCTATCTCCACAGGTTCGCCCGGACGATATTGCATGAGCTGGTCGTAGTAGTCTTTTGACAGTTCTACGAAGGCATTCGACAACGAATTATAAAATAAATAAACACTCTCTCTTGTGAAAAGAGTGTTATACTTGGACCAAATCTTCATTTGATAAAGATATTGATGATTGGTAGGAGGTGATTAACCTTTTGTGAAATCGTAATTCACACAAGTGTGAGATGCACAGTAGAATTGACCACCGCAGCTACCTGTATTGCTACAGTGACCACTGTCGAAGGTGCATGTGTTGTTGTGGTCTTTGGGGCAGCTTGTGTACGGATCGCAGTTGCCGCCACCGAGCAAGTAGGACTGCTCTTCTCCTGTGAGAACGACTTCGCTCTTCGGAAGCTGGATGAAATTAAATTTCTTTTCCATGTCGAAAAATTTTTTTTGGGTTAAAAAATAGTTGATTATTGAATCATCGTGATGGCTTTAGCCAAAGCCTCTGCTTTGAGCCAGTCGATGGATTCGTCGATGTCAACGTCGGTGTCCGGCGATGTTTCCACTATCTCGATGCGTCCCGACAGCAGCGAGCGTGATCGTTCGATGGCTCCGACCGACGACGCATAGAAAGCGCCGGTTTCGATGAGCGTGCCGCTGAATGCCTGACGCATCGGCTTGGCGTCGAGCCGGTAGCTTGCGGGTGTTCCGTCGGGATTCCAGACGAAGCGTTTTGTCCGCAGGCAGGCTATGTAGGAGTCGGCCTTTGCGGCGTCGATGGATTGTCGCAGCCGCCGGAAGTCATCGGGCGATGTGAAGGGCGACGTGGCCTGTGCGAGCACGAGCATATCGTCTGGAGCGGGTCGGATAGCGTCGATAAACTCTCTGACCACTTCAATTACCGGCGCGGTGTCGGTGGCCGACTCCGCGCTGCGTCGGTAGACCCTCACGTGTGGCCTCGACTCTGCGAGATATCGCTCTGCGCGGTCGTCGTCGGTGGCCACCCATATTTCGGCGGCGGTGTGCGAAGCCGTGATCGCGTCCACTACCCATGCCACGAGAGGCTTTCCACCAAGAATCTTCATGTTCTTGTCGGGCACACCCTTGCTTCCTTTGCGTATGGGTATGAAATAAATCAGTCGCGGCATATCGGCTGTCAGTTTTTTGAGGCGATCGTGATGAGAAAATCTGTCAGGTGTCAGAGATCGATGTGTCCTGTCAGCGTATATCCGTCGCCACGCATCCGTAGCATATATGTGCCGTGGAGTCCGTCCACGGCTTTGAATGCAGTGGCGATATCGGATGCGTCGGCAATGCACAGACTTCCGTCAGCCTCCCAGATCTGATAGCTTACAATACCGTCGAGCAGCGGCGATGTCCCGCTGACAGTTCCGGCCTCCATGTCGACTACCGCCATGACAGGCGCGGGCGGCATCCTGTGACCACGGTTTGGTTCAGTAGTCGGCTTGTCGGTTTCTTCATCGGTAGTATAGTCGAACCCGGACGTTTGAGTCTGCGCCTGAACAAGTGTTGTGGCTCCAGCTAAAATGATAAGCAGTGTGAGTAGAATATGTTTCATAACCTGTAGCTTTTGTTGCAAAATTAGGTGTTGAAACGTTAAAAAGGACAGAAAAATCGGTCAGAAAATCGGTCAATATGGTGGTTGACCGATTTTCTGACCGATTTGTGGCACAGTAGTTTAGATGATATTGATCATCTGGTTAAGTTCCGAAGTGTCAACGATGTCGTAGAACACTTTGGAGCATAGCGACTTGCGACGGTTTATTATTGTGCTTTTTGATCTACCAATTAGAATAGCAATTTGGGAAGATGTAAATCCCATCTTGAGTAATGCAGCCAACTTGTAATCATCCGATGTGAGTTTATTGCATGACAATCGGCAAAGCGTAGACTTGAAGTTGGGCGAAGTGTTATGGATAGTATTCATTATTGAATCCCATACCTGATCTGTATCTTTCAATATCTTTTTGTCGTGAAGATAGAAAAGGATGGTTTGGTAGGCATCAGTTTCATGCAGGTCTTTTTGATTGTTGTCTGCTTTTGATGCATGACACTTCAGTTGGGTTATTTCAGCTTTAATCTGTTGTTGTATTTGTTTTGCAGACAATTTATGCCCACGAGGCGGAGTTTCTGTCTGTGTATAGGAATTATGAACACTGTTGGCGTTATTCTCGGTGTTGTTTATAATGCTCTCTGTTTCTATGCTTTGATGAGTTGATTTGGCTGTATTATCTTCTAGCTGACTGTTCAAAAGCCTTATAACGGATAGTGCATGCTGTAATTCAATCTTCTTTGCCAATAATGCATGATTACGTTTTATATATAGAGCAATCACAAAAATGATAACAAGCACACATAGTGTGATCCATAAGAAAAGCTTTTGATTTAATTTACGTAATTGTGTGCTTCTGCGTTCGTGGACGGAGTAATTATATTGTGCATTTTGTACAGTTATAGACTTTTCGTCGATCTGTCGATGCATTTGTCTGATGGCCATGCGATATCGCTCCAGATACTCAAATATTGTGTCGGGAGACGAATATTTGCGCAGTTCAGGATTAAGTAAAGCGCAATAAGCTGATATCTGGAAATCTGATTTTGGACTATTGATCGCTTGTTTCGCATACATATATGCGGTGTCAAATTTTTCGGCTTTGAAGTATATATTTGAGGCGTATACTAAAAAGAAATCTTTATCATCGTCAAATATCCTTTCAGGAACATTACGTATCATTATCAATGCCGAATCAATTTTGTTCTGTTGATAAGAAGCTATAGCGAGAAACCCTTCCATGAATGCCAGATCGGAATCTGACAAGTGTTTGGCAAGGCTATATGCTTTGTCGAGATAAATTGTGGCAGTATCATATTCTTGCAGGTCAAGATATATCGAACCCAGTAGCTGATAATCGTATGTTGTATTGACGGTATCGTTTCTACTGATTGATAGTTCCAGACATTCTTTAAGATATGGCAGTGACTGCCGGTGGAGTCCGCAGTTGGAAAGCATCCGTCCGGTCTGGCTGAGCACGCGGCCGCGCAGTTCGTCCTCTTCCGGGTCGTCGGAAATGCGGTCGAGTGCGTCGTGGAAGTATCGCAGTGCTGTGGGGTAGTCTCCGAGGTCGGAGTAGACGCGTCCGGCGTAGTAGAGCGCCTCCGCCATCTTCGGGGAGAGTCCGAAGTGGTTGATGACGTCGAGTATCAGGCTGTCGGATGTGTGTACAATGTAGGCCTTGTCACGAGCTTTGACAGTGAGGAAATTGTAGTAGTGCCGGTCATAGTCGCCGAGTGTCGCCGGGTCGATGGCAGCGAGCGAGTCGATGACAGCTTGCGGCCCGGTGTCGACGCTCAGCGTCAGGCGTTGCAGCCGCGGGTCGGATGGATGCTGGCGGGTGCATCCGCAGGCAATGATCGCAATGGTGGTGATTATGAGTAGTAATGTGCGGTTCATGGCATTGATCCTCATGCCGCAAAGATAATCATTTATCCTCAATGCGCAAAAAACGAGCCGCTGCTGATTTAGACAATTCCTTAGTCAGCTGTCTGGCTCACATCTTGGCGGTGCGATCCATCGGGCGACAGTTGTCGGCGCGATGCGGTGGGCGAGGGCGCGGGGGAGTCGGTCGAAAAACTCGTCGGGCGTGGTGGAAATAAATCCGATGCTTTCGGCTTCGAGGTCGGGGGTGTAGCGCCATCGGGGCGTGGGGTTGAACACGAGCGGGCAGCATCCGTGGGCCAGACACTCCATGATGGTCGACGAATAGTGCGATACGGCCACCCGTGTTGAGGCGTAGACTTCGTGCAGTGGCCGGTCGGTGACGTCCACGACGTTGGGAAGCGAGTCGAGGCGATGCCTGATGTGGTAGTCGATCTGCGACTCAGGGTGGAGCCGGTACTGTATCGTCATGTCGGGATATCGTAGGGCTGTGGCTACAATCAGGTCATACATCTGCCCGACCATTCTGTGGGAGCTGACGAAGTAGGGCTTCTGCAGGAAGAATGTCACGCTGTGGTGGCTTCCTTCGGCTTCGATCGGATAGGGGTATCCGCCCGTCAGGCACTCCATCTGCGGATTATATTTGTGCCATAAGCGGTTGAACTCATCTCCCCATGTAATCATGCGCGTGTAGGGCATGTCGACAAATCCGGCATGCATGAATGCCGGCCATCCGTGTTGATAGCATACCGACGTTCCTCCGCGCGCATTGAACGCGGCCGCCCAGATCTTCGATTGGGTGTGGCATCCGCATACGCAATAAAATTCCTCCGGCTGCAGAAGATGATCCAAAAGCAGCAGAGTGGAAGCATGAGAGAAAAAACGTGGCACATACCGTTCCAGAAATTTGTTGCGATAAAGGCGACAACCCGAATCGACGAATTTCAATACTGTGATGCCCGACGGCAGATCGAGCGCGTCATGTCTGATCTCGCTCTCGGTCACAAGCGTGGCTCCATCCTTTTCTCTGCGCAGAAATGGCAGCAGATACTCGGCCATACGGCTGGAATTGGCATAGTACACTTTGCTCCCTTTCAGCGGCTGCAGCATCGCTTCCCATTGACGTGCGCAATCGTTTAACTCCGGTTCGGAAGTTATGGCATCGTCCGATAGATCTATCTCTGACGGCATCTTCAGATCGACGAGTCGATCAATGGCTTCGGATGAGGATATTCCGCTTTTACGCATGCCGCAGTAGGTATCTCTGAGAGGCAGATGCATGTAGTAGATGTAGTTGCCAAGTCCCGACGACAGGTCGTATGGCCCCAGATGCGTATGGCGTCCGATTGATTGAATCCAGCTGCGGGTTTTAGCTTCGAGCGTTTCGAAAAACTCCGTGAAATAGCGTTCGTCATCCATAGAGTCAGCGCTTCTTGGGCTGGATATTGAGGCGGTATTGCACGTGGAGCATGGCGTAGCGGGGAAGCACGTTGGTGTATGTTTCGGTGCGTCCCTGAGCGTTGACGTTGTAGCTGACGTTGCTGAGCTGATGGAGCAGGTCGAAGCCGTCGAGCATTATCACCCATTTGCCTCCCGGGATGGCATAGCTGATCCGTGCGTTCCATACTACGTCGGTGGTGTTGAGCGACGGATCGGAATATCCCCGGCGTGTGTAGGCGGTGAGGTCGGTGGATAATGTGATGGATTTGGGCAGGTTGACGAGTCCGGTGAGCCCGTACTGCAGTGTTGTGGCCGAAAAATTATTGAATCCGTCGCGGTTGCCGCGCGTGTCGCGCCAGTCGACGCGTCCGTTGAGGGTGATGTAGTTGCGCCCTTTCATGTATGTCAATTTCAGGCCTTGACCGAGAGTGAGATTCTTCACCCAGGTGCGCTCTACTGCGGCTTCACCGTATCCCACCATGTCGGCCGACTTGCCGTAGGTGGCGTCGGTGTTGGCTCCTACTGAAAACTGGTCGGTCGGTCCGAAATTCTTGTTGAATCCGTGTGATGCCGTTCCCTGCCAGTTGCCTGAGGTATTATACATGCTGTAGGTGCGCACACCTGTAGCCGGGTCGTAGGTGTAGCCGCTGACAAGGGCGTTGTCGATCCACCGGAAGTTCAGATCGACGTTTTCCGACCAGCGGTGACGCCCCCAGACCATTTTCATCCATTGGAAATTCAAGCCGTTGGTAGCAGCGTTCTTGAGCGAGGGTGCGCCACGGAATATGTTCATCGGGTCGCGGCTGTCGGTGATGTCCACGAGCCTGTTGAGCGGCACGTAGTCGATGTGGCGGTTATAGAAGAGCTTGAAAGTATTCGTTCCGGCCATGTATGTAGCTCCGGCCTGTCCGATCTCTATCTCCGCGTCGCGTCGCGAGATGGCGCTGTTCGTTGCTCCCTGTCGGTAGTCGAGGTGACGCCAGTCGACTTTGATGGCTCCGGAGGCTGTCAGCCTCATCTGCTTCGATTCAGTGAGCTTCTTGTTGTGCATCCAGAATAATATGGCCTGGGCCGTGTTGGAGTACTCGTGACTGACGTTTGACTGGTCGGGATCAAGCGCAGCTTTGTAGTCGGCGGGCAGATTCCCGAACATGCCGGCGTCGGAGAGGCGGTCGAGCCGATAGAGCGCCGAGTTGCGGCGCGAGTGCCTGTAGGTCCAGCAAGGCTTTACCTCCAGCGATCCTTCGGGAGAATAGAGATAATTGTAAGTAATGCCGGCATTTAATTCATGCTCGCGGTCGGGACGGTTGCGGATATACTGATTGTCGACGGTTGAGGATCCTGTTTCGGCAAAGTTGATGTCGTAGAGTCTGAAGTCGTCATATCTCTTTTCCTTATAGTTGCCATAGGCAAAGAATCCTAAAAGATCAGGCGAATAGGGCATCTTCATGTTCCCCGAGATATTGCCTCCTGCGTCGAGCGTATGGCCGCGGTGGAGGTTTTCGTTGAGCACAGTGTTGATCACATGGTCGCCAAACGATCCGGTCTGGCCCGAGTAGACATATTCGAGTATCTTGCGGGTCGACTCCTCGAACTCCCGGTTGAATGCCGCCGAGAATGAGCCTCCCCGCTGGTCGTCCTTGCGGTAATTCAGGCTTTGGCCGATATGGAGAGATTTTCCCTCCGGCTTAAGGCTGAATCCGTTGGAAGTGCTGATCTTCAGGTCGTGGCCGAGTTGCCGGCTCATGATCCGCTCGTAGGTGTCGCCTCCGGAGAGGAAGTTGGTTCGGTCGGTTGTGGAGGTGTTGAGCGCGCGCGTGTGTTCTATGGTAGTATTGCCGCTGGTCTCCCATTTGCCGTCCTCCGCGCTGACCATATAGTCGAGACCTCCGGTCTTTGTGCGGAAGTCGCCCGGATTGCGTGTCATAGTCCAGGAGCTGGTCTTGCCTGGCTGACGGCTGTCGTTGACATTGTTGACGGCTCCGATGAGCGTCAGGCGCGACCGGTTGGTGAACCACATGCCGAACATGCGCCCCATATAGCGCGACGATGTGCCTCCGCCGGCCTCCAGATTGAGTATATAGCCTTTGGCGTATTCTTTCTTGAGCCTGACGTCCATCACATACTGCTTGTCGTTTTCGAGCTGACGGTTTGCCAGTCGGCTTGTCTCGCCATATTTGTCGTAGACGGCGATGTCTTTCACGGTATATGCTCCGAGGTTGTTGAGCATAAGTGTGTTGTCGCCCTTGAAGAAGTCCTTGCCGTTGAGCATGAGGCTCTCCACATATTTGCCGTTGACATAGATCTGACCGCCCTCGCGGATCTCTACACCCGGCAGCTGCTCCACGAGGGCGTCGAGCATAGATCCGTGAGCCAGGCTGAAAGCGTCGGCGTTGTACACCAGTGTGTCGCCCTTATGGTAGAATTTCACTTTCGAGGCGGTTACGGTCACCTCGTCGAGCTTGCGGCTTCGGGCTTTGTAGAGCGTCACGTCGGGGAGCTTGCGTTCGTTCTCGCGGGAGCCGATGTGCTCTATCACCAGCGGCACCTCCTCCGTTTCATATTCCGGGTATGACACCAGGATGATATATCGTCCCTTGGCGCGCGGCACCTTTACTGCCACAGGGTATATTCCGGTCGACCAATGTTGTCCGACATATTGTTTGGAGGCGTCAAACACAGCCGGAATGGGCTTGCCGTCGGCTCCGGGTATGGCGATGGTATCTCCCGTGGCGGCATCGGTCACAGTCATGGTGAGTCCTTTGTCGAGATACGTGTTGGCGAATCCCTCCTTGACATGCATCAGTATGGTGAGCGTCGGTTCCTGTGCGGCGGCTGAAAGTATTGCCGCACAGCATACGAAAATTATCGCGTAAAATCTTCTGGTGATCATGGCTGTGATAGTGTGTATGATGTGATAATATCGGGTTCGGTAAACGGCGAGTGGAGGATATCGGTCTTCTGCCGGTGGATCGGTTTAATTTCGTGGGGTAGTCTTCGACGCGTATATCCGAACTCTAAATTAACGATTATCTGCCGGATGTGCAACAATATGTCTTGAAAACACAAAAAAACTATCGTTTTGATCGTTCTGTAGTAGCATATAGGCTGTCAGTCTGCCGTTGAAGACAGTTGTAGTGAAGCCACAGATAGTCCTCGATGCCAGACTTCATTATCGGACAATCATTCTCTGACCGTCCTTGCTGAAGTCGCTGTATTCGGTCGTAGGGACATCCGCCGTTGCATACCGGAAAGAGCAGACACTCGTTGCATTCATCGTTTTCAAGCGGGTCGGCGGCGGTCAGATAGTCCATCAGCAGCTTCTGGTTGCCGACGCCATCTTTCAGGTTGCCATAAACTTTGGCGGGATTGCCCACGTCGTTCCAGCATTTGTAAAGTTCGCCTTCCGGCCCGATGACACATGATGCGCTGTTTCTGACAGCGCATTCCGTGCGTGGATTCACCGGGAAAAATGGACGGTTGTCATAGCCGTGGAGTCTGACCATGTCTACGTAAAACTGATGACGCTTCATTTTGTCGAATATACAATCATAGCCGGTACCGGTGCTGTCGGAGGTAAAGCCCGGTGACAGGAAAACATTGCGCAGTCCGAGCCCCGACAGGTAGGCTTTTAGCGCCGGATAGTCGGCATGGTTGTTTTCGTCAACGTTGATCCTGACCGTGACCCGTGTTTTTGGCGCGTGATCCGACAATAGTTTCAGCGATTCTATGATGCGGTCGAATGTCGGCGCGCCGTTTTTAAGGTATCGGCGCGAGTCGTGACGTTCGCGCATGCCGTCGATAGTGATCTGTACGGAGTAGATCCGCAGAGCCTCGAAACTTTTTGCGATCTCTTTGGTGATGAGGTAGCCGTTGGTGATCATTCCCGCCGAATATCCGATGCCCATATCGAGAAATTTTCCGGTCAAACTCTTTATACGCTCGAATCCAAGCAACGGCTCGCCGCCGAACCATGTGACGCCGAGATGTGTGAGTCCGTTGTGTCGTCTGACGAATTCGGTGATGGCATGCTCGGTTTCATCGGTCATGAACACCTGCGGTTTGTCCTTCTCGAAGCAGTAGGGACACGCAAAATTACATGCCAGTGTGGGGTTGATCGTTATCGATAGACGGGTCTTGTCGTAACTATTCAGCGGACACGCTAAGGCGATAATGTGGAATAGACATCACCATT
>ERZ777011.351-NODE-351-length-73018-cov-7.484245_pt1 | contig 73018 bp, 63 predicted proteins | sample MGYA00374964_ERZ777011 | MGnify/ENA primary metagenome ERZ777011 (study PRJEB29310, sample SAMD00008975) | mouse gut metagenome | study: EMG produced TPA metagenomics assembly of the Metagenome analysis of fecal microbiota from mouse which was promoted... | reverse complement strand
TGATGATATGTGCTGTATTAAATATCCTTTCGGCGCGAAGGCATAACAAATATATGAGGATGGGTTCTGCGTTGAGATATCTGCCGTATTGGATAGCGGGGGGAGCTGTCTGCGCGTTTATTTCCGTTCGGGGAGCGGCTTTTCTGGCAAATGCAAATACTTTTTTGCGGTTTATGGTGGTTTCCGTCGTATCGTTTATGGTTTATGGGGTTATATGCGGGCCGATTTTTATAAAAAAAGCATTCTGAATGTAAAGAAGGGTATAAAGAATGTTAGAAAAATATAAAAGAATAGATATAAAAGTACAGCATATTTTGCATATAAGTATTTATGAAATGTTAGTATTGACCGGCTGCATTTTGGCAGCAATTATTATGTTGATTCGAGTTTTTTATGGAACCGAAATTACGGACGAAGCATACTATATATCTGATGCCATAGCTATGATACACGGCAATATCCCATATGCTTATAATAACTATTCTTACGGGACAGGATCGGCTTTTCTTATAATACCTTTTGTTTTTATTTATGAACTTATAGTCCCGGACAATGAGGGGTTATTCCTGTATACCAGAATATGTTTCATGGTTTTTTGGTATATTGTATTGATATTTGGATACATAATATTAAAAAAGGATTTCAAGAGATCAAGCGCTCTTTTAGTAACCGGCTTTTTGATACCATATGCAGGCGGAGGATATTTATTTAATTTCAGTTATAATACCATTCCCTGTGCTTTGGCATATATCAGCGGATTACTTATTTATGATGCAATTGAACATAAAAATAAGTATTCTTCAGCGAAACTTATCAGTTCAGGTTTTATTCTCGGTATAGCGATACTTGCCCATCCGGGCTATATAGCGGCGGTGGCAGTGTTTGCTCTTGTAATATTTATCCGAAGCAGTAACATAAAAGAGAAATTTCTTAATATTTTATATTGCTTGATAGGCGGGATAACAGAGATGCTTGTAGTGCTTATCCCTATTATTTTACAGACGGGATTATCAGTGCTGCTGGCAGGAATTGACAATAAGCTTCATCCTTATTTAACTGAGTCTACATATACCGGAACACTGGCAGATAAAATGATAGTGTTAACAGAAATTTACAAAGAGAACGGCATTTATCTGTTTAAAATTTTTCTTTTTATGTTGATTTTCTCGTTAAGATACATCAGGGAGAAAGAAAGAAGGCTGCCTAAAAAAGAATATGTTTTTTTAGGAGTAAGTACAGCCGTTTTTTTCCTGACAGTAACATATTGTCAAGAACAGATTCAAGCAAATGGGAACAACGCAAATTGGCAGTGGGGATTTTTAGGAAGCATAGTCATTATGATTATGCTTTTATTTGTTGAGTTCAAAAAGTATCCGGTAATTTTATATCTGGGAATATATCCTGTGATATATTCTTTTACGGTGATTGCCGGGGTTGATAGTTCGGCTTTGATGAGTCGCTTTATTGCCGCGGTTCCTGCGCTTGCTGTTTATTTTCTTATTATGCTTGATCACGAGAGTGAGCTTATACGGGTAATTATTACTACGTCCGTAGTGGGATGTATTTTGGCAATGGGAATAAATCAATATAAATATGTTTATCGGGATGAACATATTTCAGCATTAGATTATAAGGTTGAAACAGGAATATATAAAGGCATCTACACTACGGAGGCAAGAGCCGGAGATCTTCCGGAACTGGAAGAATATTTGAATAGCATTGTAAATGAAGACGAATATTATGCATTCAGGGATAATGTGCCTGCAGGGTATCTTATGATGCATCGGGGGATCATGTGTGATAAAGCCACATGGGATTGTATGAATTATTCATATGGAAAAAATTCACCGGCGAATCTGTATGAATTTTATCAAAGGAGAGGCGCTTTTCCGCAGAAATATATATATATTGATTATGGTGCGGACGAAAGTCTGTCTATTGAAAATGAGGACTACAAGTTTAATGAGTTTATTAAGACCTATTACAAGAAAACAGAGGACTTCATATTAAACAGTACATTTTATCACATTGTTGTGTATGAATATGCGGGAGGTTTTGATGGAAATTTTGATTACTGGATAGACAGGCATATGCTGAGGGAAAATTAAGGGAGGTATTATAAATGGCAAAGATAATGGTGGTTGCAGGGGGAGATTGGCAGGTTGAATTAATAAAAAAAGCTAAAAGTATGGGACATTACGTTATATGCTCGAATCTTTATGAAGATTCCCCGGCGTTCCCGTTTGCGGATGCATGTGAAGTGGCCGATGTGCTTGACAAGGAGAGAAATCTTGAAATAGCGAAAAAATATATGCCGGACGCGGTTATTTCGGATCAAAGCGATATAGCAGTGCCTACGGTAGCCTATTTAAATGAAAAGCTGGGACTCCGGGGGATCGGAGTCGACAAGGCAAACTTATTTACAGATAAATCCATGCAGAGGGAATTCTGTAAAACTAATGATATCGCAATACCTGATTATAAAGTATGCAAGAGTGTGGATGATGCGATGCCATTACTTGAAAAATATGGGAAGATAGTAATTAAACCAATAGATAGTCAGTCAAGCAGGGGTGTATATACCATTGAAAGCAGAGCTCAGTTAGAAGAAAAGAGTGCGGACTCTATAGCATGGTCAAATCGAAGAAAAGTTTTTTTGGCGGAAGAGTATATAGAAGGTGATGAATTCACGATTGACGGACTTGTGATAAACGGACACCATTATCCGCTCTGTATTTCTGTGAAAGAGATGTATCCGCAAAATCAGAATATTTCAAGAACACAGAAATATTCATATTTATCAGATATACATGATTATGATCTGCTCCGCAGGACAAATAAGCATTTGATAGAATTGATGGGGCTGTCAATGGGGCTTACACATTCGGAATATAGATTTCATGAAGGCAAATACTATCTGATCGAGACGGGAGCACGGGGGGGCGGCAGTAATTTGTCCGGAAAAATTGTTCCGTTTATGTCGGAAGTGGATAACTATGAATATCTAATTAAAGAGGCTCTGGGGGAATCTGTTGATGAGGAATATGTGAGAGATAAAACTTTTGATTCCCGCAAATATGTTATAATGCATTTTTTTGATTTCGGAGAGGGGATCGTGAACAGAGTGGAAGGCGTTGACTTCCTGAAGTCACATCCCATGATGATTGACTATCAGCTGGAAGTCAGGCAGGGAGATGTGTTGAAACAACCGGCATATGGGAGGCTGCGGCCCGGGCATTTTATTTTGGGAGCGGATGATAGGAAAGATGTATTGAAAGAAGCGGAACGCATTATAAAAGAAGTCAAGGTGGTATTTAATTAATGGAAAGAAAAGAAAAAATCAGTTTTGTTATACCCTGTTACAATTCCACGGATACAATAGGTTCGGTGGTACAGGAGATAAAGACTGTGATGAATGCGGAGATGAGTAATTATGACTATGAGATCATTCTTGTGAATGATGGTTCTCCAAACGGGACAACATACGATGCCATTCGGGAGATAGTAAAAACAGAAAAACATATTAAGGGGGTAAACCTTGCAAGGAATTTTGGGCAGCCGTCAGCTGTTATGGCGGCTTTGAATTATGCGACCGGAGATTACGCGGTATGCGGAGATGATGACGGACAAACTCCGTTTAACGAACTGCCAAAGCTTTTCAAAAAGATTGAAGAAGGCTATGACCTTGTGGAAGCCAAATATGCTGTAAGAGAGAAGAGGTCACTTTTTAGAAAGATTGGAACAGCAATGAATGAGGGGATGGCGACATGGCTTATTGCTAAGCCTAAAGGATTGGAACTTACAACGTACTGGGTTGTCAAAAAGTTTGTTGTGGATCAGATGATAAAATATCCGAACGCTTATCCGTATCTGGGAGGCCTGATGCTGCGTGCTACGCAAAATGCGTGCAATGTGGACGTCACACATCGGGAGAGGCTGTCGGGGAGTTCAGGTTACAGTTTAAAAAAGATGATTGAATTATGGCTGAACGGATTTACTTCTTTTTCCGTAAAGCCGCTTCGATTGATGTCAGTGGCAGGGGTGTTGGTTGCTGTGATCGGATTTATATACGGCATGGTGATTATCATCAGCAAATTATTGGATCCGCAGGTGAATGCCGGATACAGTTCTATTATGTCTGTAAATCTCTTTATGTTTGGCGTATTGTTCTTTTTTATGGGATTGATCGGTGAGTACGTGGGAAGAATATACATATCGTTGAACAAAGCGCCTCAGTTTGTAGTAAAAGACTATGAAGAATCGGATGAAATGTAAGAATGAGCGAATTGAAACGTGGTAAAGCAGAATACGGAGGTTTTCTTCCTCTCGAATTGAACCCGGGAACAGAGTATTTTGCCGGTTATGAAAATAGATTATGCAGATTCAATACAGTTAAGGCGGCATTGGATTTTCTGATCAAGCGGCTTGAGGCAGAAAAAATATATATTCCGTATTATTATTGCCCATCAACAGGGGAGGCGATTCGAAAGACCGGAATCAATATATTGTTTTATCATATAGATGAAAATCTGACGCCGGTTGATATTCCGGATAATAAAGGGTCTATAGTGCTTTTAGTTGATTATTTTGGAGTATGTGGACAGAGAGTAGAAAAAATTGCACGCTCTTTTCGTAAAGCGGAAGTGATACTCGACAGGGCTCATGCTTTTTACGAGAAGCCGCTTATGGAGGCCCATATCTATAATGTGTATTCTGCGAAAAAATTTTTTGGAGTGCCGGACGGGGCATATCTCATAGGAAAAAATGTACTTCCAAACCAAGAAATACCTGTAGAGGCTTATAGTTATACAGAGTATCTGATTACCGCATATGAGGAAGGAACAGATGCGGCATACGCAAAGAAAAAAGAAGTAGATCAAATGCTTGCTGCTAATTATAATTGTATGTCCAAACTGTCTTTAGGGCTTCTGAAAAATGTTGATTATAACAGGGTCAGAGAGCAGAGGGAAGATAACTATAAGACGTTGTTTGAGGCATTTAAAAAAGTTAATGAACTTGTGCTGCCGGAGAAGTGTGCAGCGTATCAGTTCCCATTATTGTTATCAGATGCCGGAAATAGAATAAAGAAGGTATTGATAGCGGATAAAATTTTTGTATCCACTTTATGGTCAGGAGAGGACCTTAAAGAAAAAGGCAATACGTTTGAAATCAATATGATGAACAATGCTGTATTTCTTCCAATAGATCAAAGATATGATTATGAAGACATGAAATACATTGTAAAGAAAATAAATGATAGTGAGGAACGAATATGAAAAAAAGCCGGAATGCCGCGATAGACATAATCAGAATATGTGCGGCGACGCTGATTGTTTTACATCACTATCAACAGGGAACAGGAATTGAATTTCATTGTATATTATTTTACGGGGGTAAATTTAATTTTGCGTATGTAGTAGAACTTTTCTTTGTAATATCAGGTTTATTGGCCTATAAAGGTGCAGCGGGGCTGCCATCTTTACGGGAATTCGGGGGGGTAAAGTGCGTCGCATCATACCTCTTCTTGCAATTAGTGTTGCAGCGGAAGCTATCCTAACATACATTTTATTATTTATGAAAGGCGGAGGGGAGTATCCCTTTGGACTGCTGGATATACTGGTAAATGCTTTGGGAGCGGATTGGGGGATATTTCAGACAAAAATAATCAATCAGCCCACATGGTATATATCCGTATTGCTGATTTGCTATTTAGAAATGTATATTGTTGTGCGGTTATCGGAGCGGATAAAAGTAAATGTTAATTACTTTTATTTGTTTATGATCTTAATTGGCGTTGCAGCAAATACATATGGTTGGAGCGGTTTTCTTATTAACACGGAAATAGCAAGGGGCATGGTATCTTTTTTTACAGGAACACTGCTTGCTCAATATTTGGAGCAAATCCCTAAATGCAATAAGGAATGGGCGCTTATATTATTACCTATTTCTTTTTTACTATTATTGAAATATCGCTATAAGTTTGTAGAAAGCGGAACATTTGTTTTTTATACATTGTTTATATGGGTGCCTGTTGTTATATTAGCCATTCGGAATATACCACAGAGGTTTTTCGGAGCGGAGCTGATAAATGTATTGGGGCGCTGCTCCTATGGAGTGTATTTGTGGAATGAACCATTGGCAATTGTCAGAAATATTTTTTCGGATAAGACAGGGGTGAATTTGCAGACCGGAAGAGCAATGGCCGGATTTACAGTATGCAACTGGATCGTTGGAATTTGTTCATATTTTTTTATAGAGAGATCTATAAGCAGGATGTTTAAGCGTAAGGAATGCAAATGAAAGATAGGAGAATACAATACATGAAAATCCTTGATACAACAGTTCGTGACGGAAGCTATGCAGTAGACTTTAAATTCAGCTGCAAGGAAGTGCGGGATCTCGTGGGTAAATCCCAGAGGATAGGAATAGAGTATATCGAAATCGGACACGGACAGGGACTTAATGCAAGTTCTTATGAACATGGTTTTGCGCTGCAGACTGATGAAGAATATATGGATGCCGCAAGGGAAGTAGCGGATAAATCAAAACTGGGATTTTTTTGTATTCCGGGAATTGCCAGAGTTGAGGATATAAAAACGGCGAAAGATCATAAGATGGATTTCATACGAATAGGAGTGCCTGTTCAGCAGTATGAAAAAGCAAAGCCATACGTAGATAGATGTAAAATAGAAGGTATGGAGGTATTTGTTAATTTTATGAAAACATACTCTGCCACACCGAAGGAATTTGCGGCGGCGGCGGCAGATATTTATAAGAACGGGGCAGAATGTGTATATATTGTAGATTCTGCGGGGAGTATGAGTGCAAATGATATAGGAGAATATATCGACATTACGAGGCAGGAATCGGATGTTAAGATTGGATTTCATGGGCACAATAACCTCGGACTTGCGGTGGATAATACATTGTATTGTGTAAGGAAAGGGATAGAATTTATAGATTGCTCTTTTCAGGGGATTGGAAGAAGTCTCGGCAATGCGTCGCTGGAGCAGGTGATAATGGTCTTGGAGCGCAGAGGATACCAGACAGGATTTGACATTCCAAGGGTTCTGGAATACGGATATGCCGGTCTCAGGAACATCATTAGGGAAAAATTGGTTAATCCTCTTGATTATATCTGCGGCTATGCCGGATTTCATTCTGGTTTTTTGAAAGATATATACAGGTGCTGCAGTGAAAAGGAAGTTGATCCGCTGAGGCTGATAGTGGCATACAGCAAAGAGAATAAGATGACAATGGATTATGAAAGACTTTGTCAAGTGGCAGAGTTGCTGCCAAAAGATTTGGATGATAATCCGTATAGTTTCGGAGAGTATTTTTCGGCGGGATATAGAGAGTAGCAATATGAGTTTTTGGAAAAACTGTATTGATATAGGTTGATGTATATATGTTAAAAAATGAAAAAAGAGTGAATCCTTTTATTAAATCATCCATTGTTTATGTGATCGCAACGGTCATAGGACAGGCGATGTCATTTCTCGGAGTCATTGTTTTCACAAGATTGATGGGACAAGCAGAGTATGGAGAATACAGTACATATTATGCGTATGTTTCCATATTAACGGTTTTGATTGGTGCAAATTTATACTATGCACTTAATAATGCGTATGTTGAGAAAAAAAGTGAGATAAAGGAAATTCGTAAGGCTGTTTTAGTGTTGTCAGTAATTATCATGGCGGCAGTGGCAGCATTTTTATTAATTGTGAAAAGCATTGTTTTAGAAAGCACTTCCTATTTTGTAATTGTTATGGCAGCGCTCCATTCGTATGGTTTTTTTGTGGTCACTTACAGGACATATTCTGCCAATATGGAAAATGATTACAATAAAAAGCAATGGCTTTTAATATTGCCGAATACATTACAATTTATATTTGCACTGTTTTTTATATTGATATTACCGGAGATGTCATATGAGGCAAGAATAATCGGCAGCACTTTAGGGGTAGTTACAGTCGCGATATTTACTTTTGCGGAGATGGTGCGTTGCGAGGGAAAGCTTGTTCAGATCAGATATTGGAAATATGCCCTTTCAATTGCCCTTCCGACGATCGTGATGTCTTTGTCGTATATGTTGATGCAGCAGTGTGACAAAGTAATGATAAGGAATATTTGCGGATCACAGGATACGGCAGTATATTCCGTAATTTATTACATCGGGTATGCCATAATAGCTGTGGATCAGGCTGTGTCGCCTGTCCGTCAGGCATGGATATTCCAGCGCCTTGATAAGGGAGACTTGTCACAAGTAAGAAAAATGCAGAAATGGTATTTGGTTGTTATGAGTGTGATAGCGATTGGGTTTATTATGGCGGGACCGGAAATAGTAAAGATACTTGCCCCGAAAAATTATTGGAGGTTTGAGTATGTGGTTCCGTTTGTACTGAGTGCCTGTATGATGCTTTTATACAGATTCTACGTTGAAGTTATTCTGTTTTATAAGTGTAATGCGGCTCTGTCTGCAGGCGTATTGATATGCGCTCTGATAAATATAGGGCTGAATGCATTTTTTATTCCGGTTTTCGGGGCAGTCACAGCCTGCTACACGACGGTTGCATCATGCGGATTGCTGTTTCTTTTTACCTGGATATTAGCAAGCAGATATGTGCGGGGGATATATTCGTGGCGATATTTTGCAGTGTTTATAACGTGGGTTATAACCATAGCGATAGCGTTTGCTGCCGTTAAAGATTTTGCGGTTGCCCGCTATGCAATTTTAGCGATAGTTTTATTTGCTGTGTTAGTATACACTATTCGCTCAAAGAAAGAGTGGAAGAGCTTTTTATGGGAGGAAAAATAGTTGGCTAATCAAAATGTTAAACTGATAATGGGATATCTGCGCAGATTTTTTGAGGGTCCTGTATTCACAAAACAAAAATGGGTGACATTCTGGCGGTATGCAGGCGAGGCCTGTTCTTTGGTGTATGAGAAGATGACAGGACTGGATTACTCTATGGTCTATTACACCAAGGATGAGAGCGTGCATCATTCTGTATATACAAAAGTTCCGGACAAGATTTTGCGGCGTATATTTGCAGATGTAAAGGATATTGAAAATAAAAGCTTTATCGATGTAGGATGCGGCAAATGCTATGCGGTTACAAAAGCGGCACAGAAGGGGTTTAAACGATACGGGGGGGTGGAATACACGAAGCAGCTTTATGATACAGGAATATCTAATTTAAAGAAAAAAGGGTTGTCTGTGGAAGATGTTTATAACGGGGACGCTAAAGATTTTGACCATTATGGAGATTTTGACGTGTTCTTTTTCAATAATCCTTTTGACGAAACAATTATGGAACCGGTGGCGAAGAAAATATACGAGACCCACATTGGGCGGGAATGTGTACTCTATTTCCTGAATCCACATTTGAAACCGAGGACAGATGCGGTGGAAAAGGCTGGATTTAAATGCATAAAAGAGATGGTTGATAAAACCGAGTGGTATTTTAATATAAATGTTTATTCTAATGGAGGTTGATTGCCAATGAAGAAAAGGGGACTTGCAGTAATATATGATCCGCATAATCTATACCAGTTTGTGTGGTATTACTGCAATAGGGGAAAAGAAAGGGAGTGGGATGCATTATGTCTGCCAAATGGATATAAAGGTGAATATATGCATTCATATTGTGAGGATGCAGAAATTTTTCAAGATATATATCGGGGAGAAGTTGATTTTTCTATTCTTCCAATATCGCAGAAACTAAAGATGTTTGCTGCGATGTCAATATATTTTATTACGGGGAGAAGGAAGAAATATTGTAAAAAAATCATCAATCAATATGTTGATGTAGAGAAATATGATGAATTTGTAGTAATTGCGGATGTTGGAATAGTGTCGGGAGCCTGTGTTGCACTGGGGAAAGAAAAGGAAGTTATTATACTTGAGGATGGAATAAATGATTATAGCAGTCGTTCCGTTTTTATTCCGAGAAAAAAAGTAATATCTCTATATGCATGGCAGGGGTTTATTCTATCTTTAATGGGCTATTGCAGTCCGGGATGGTTTAGATTAAGCACGGACAAGAATTGCATTAAATACTGCAGCTGTCCCGAGAAGATGCAATATAAAAATTACAAAGAAATACGCCAACTTTATTCAGATGAAAATACGGACACGGTATTGCAGGACAGTATTCTTAGAAAAATGTATCCTAAGTTAAGTGATTATGATTTTTCTAAGGCAGATGCAGTGCTTATATCGAGACCATTAGATGATTATGTTAACGCTGCCGATGCATATAAAAGGAAGCTTGAGAGATTTGTGGCAGATAATTATAAATCTGTAATAGTAAAAAAGCACCCGAGAGAGCAGGAGGAATATAATTTTGGGACAAAGGTTAATGTCGTTGAAATAGATAATTCCATCCCAGCGGAAATTCTATTGCCGTTTTTGGCCGGCAGGGATATTTTGGTAACAGCTGCAAGTTCTATATTGTTTTATTTTAAGGCATGCGGTTTGACTTGCAAAATTATATTATTTGACGGGATGTATGAAGAAAGCCTTAATTCAAATACTAAATGGAAAGCACCTACAGTGGAAGAGATTAAAAATTTCGCGGATAAATTTTGCGAGAATTGTTATGAAATAGTTCTGCTATAAAAATACGCATAGAAATAAAGTCCGTCTGTAATTGGTCAGGAAACATTGCTGATTATAGGATTTATACTGCTTTTGCTATGAGTTTTGGATAGCTTTTATGCTACAGTTCAATAAGAAGTCCCATAATGCGTTTGCCGTTAATTTACTTTGTTGCGCAGTATATTATATGTCTCTTCATATTTTTTGCTTCGAAAGACCGAAAAGTTATATTATGAGGCTTTAGGAGAATTATTAAATCTTTAATTTTAGCAGTTGTATTTTAGGAGGTGTTTATGAAAGTTATAGGAGTTATACCGGCTCGTTACGAGTCGTCTCGTTTTCCGGGTAAACCATTAGCTGATATTTGTGGAAAGCCCATGGTTTGGTGGGTATATCAATCATCAAAAAAAGTTGATGATTTTGATGCTGTTTATGTAGCAACAGACAATCAAAAAATATTTGAAGTCTGCAAAAAATTAGATATAGATGTCATAATGACATCTGAGGTGCATAAGACAGGCACTGATCGAATAGGAGAGGTAGCAAGGAAAATTCCGGCAGAACTGTTTGTAAATATTCAGGGAGATGAACCTTTGTTAGAGCCGTCTACTATAAGGGCGGCGATAGAACCTTTTTATAAGAATGGTGACCTTCAGATATCAAATCTCATGACCAAGATTTCAGACCCGGTGGATGTTGCAAATTTTACAATTCCCAAAGTTATTACAAATAAGGATGGAATAGGGATTTATCTTACTAGAGCTACAGCACCGTATCCCAAAGGCAGTATTGAATTTAATTATTATAAGCAGGTCTGTGTATATGGTTTTAGGCCGGAGGCGCTTCAATTTTTTTGTGATTATGGTGCTAAGTATGGAAGAGGAAAGGTAGAATCAATAGAAGATATAGAAATTCTCCGGTTTATTGAAAATGGATATAGGGTGAAATATATAGAAGTGGATTCTGAAACTATCGCGGTAGATACGCCTAAAGATTTGGAGAGAGTACGGGCTATTGTAGCAGATAAAATTGAAGCAGGTCGGAATCCAAGATTCGGGGGGGGTAAATTTTAGATTAGAATTCTGCCATCTTAAAAAGATTTGTTATAAGGAGGTGGCGTAGAATGAAAATAGTGGCAGTGATTCCCGCCAGATATAAATCGTCTCGTTTTCCGGGTAAGCCACTGGCTGATATTTGTGGTAAGCCCATGGTTTGGTGGGTATATCAGGAGGCGAAAAAAGTAAAAGAGTATGATCGGGTTATTGTTGCAACAGAAAGCAAAATTATTGCTGATAGGTGTCATGAGTTTGGGATGGAAGTAATGCTTACTTCTGATATGCATCCTACCGGCACTGATAGGGTAGCCGAGGTTGCGCAAAAGATAGAAGCTGATTTATATGTAATTATTATGGGAGATGAGCCTTTACTAACAGCACGGGATGAGCGGAAGCTTATTCAGTCCATATCAAATAGGCAGGATGCAGACGCAGTAATGCTTACAGAGAGATTCAAGAATCCTATTGATGTGGCAAATATGACAACCATAAAATTAGCTATAAACGATAAAGGATATCTCATTTTTATGTCAAGAGCGATTATACCTTATCCTAAAGAAGCATTGGGGTATTCGATTTATAAAAATGTAGGTTGCTATGCATTACGAAAAGAAGCGTTGGATTTTTATCTTAAAACTAAACCAGGCAATATTGAAAAAGCAGAAGGAATAGAATTGTTACGCTTAATTGAGAATCATAAAAAAGTATTTACAGTGGAGATTGAATCGGAATCCATGGCGGTAGATACGCAGAAAGATTTGGAACGGATACAAGCAGCTTTTGCGCAAAATAAAGACTACAGGGGACAAAGTTAGTCTGACATTTTAAGTGGAAGGAATTACGAAAAATATGAATAAGATCCAAGTACTTGACTGTACTCTCAGGGATGGTGGCTATTGTAATAATTGGAAATTCGGATTTGAAAATATCAAAAAAATCACAAAAGGTTTAGTGGATGCGGATATTGAAATAATAGAATGTGGGTTTATTACAGATAAAGTTTCTTATGATCCGAATTGCTCGAGATTTAATGCTATATCACAGTTGTCAGGTATACTTCCACAAAACAAGAATGGGAGAGTATTTGTTGTGATGATAAATTATGGGGAATATGATATAGATCAACTTCCCATATGTGACGGCTCTTCAATTGTTGGTATCAGAGTTGCTTTCCATAAAAAAGATTTAAATGAAGCATTGATTTTATGTAAGCAAATAAAAGAAAAGGGATATATGGTTTTTGTGCAGGCCATGGTGTCATTAAGTTATAGTGATAATGAGTTTTTATCATTAATACAAAGGGTAAATCAATTAGAACCATATGCATTTTATATCGTGGATAGTTTTGGAATGATGAAAGGAAAAGATCTTACCCGTCTTTTTTATGTCGTGGAGCACAATTTAAAGGAATCCATTTGGATAGGCTTTCATTCGCATAATAATATGCAGCTTGCTTATTCTAATGCTCAGACACTTGTTGGGATTCAGACATGTAGGAATTTGATTATTGATTCGTCAATTTATGGAATGGGAAGGGGAGCCGGTAATCTTAATACAGAATTGTTTGTTGAATATTTAAATGACAATGGCTTCAAGAAATATGAATTGAAGCCATTGCTTAGTATTATAGATGAAGTCCTTACTCAATTTCATAATAAGAATTATTGGGGATATTCTCTGCCTAATTATCTTTCGGCAAAACATAATATTCATCCAAATTACGCCATGTATCTAGATTCTAAAAAAACTTTGACGGCTGAGTGTATGGATGAGATTTTTTCTATGATAGAGAAAGAAAAGAGGGTTTCATTTGATAAAGGTTACATTGAAAGTTTATATCAAGAGTATATGGATAGTGGTACTGCAATTGAGGACAGGCTTGATCAGTTTAAAAAATTAGTATGTCAAAAAGAAGTTATAATTATTGCACCAGGTAAAAGTTCATTATGCGAAGCAGATAAGATACTGCAGTTATATCAGGAAAAAAAACCGGTTGTAATAAGTATCAATTTTGAGTATGGATACGTTTGTACTGATTACATATTTGTAAGTAATCTGCGAAGATATCACGAGTTACCGGAAAATCTTCATGAAAAATGCATTGTCACATCAAACATCCCGACAATGGATGTCTTCATAAAATATAGATACAGTGAGTTAACCAATAAATATGAAACTGTTAGTGATAACGCAGGTATGATGCTCATAAAATTTTTAATTAAAATGAAAGTTGGAAAAATATATTTAGCAGGGATTGATGGTTATTCAATAGATGCTGAGAGTAATTATGCAGATAGTGAAATGTCTTTTTATGTAAAAAAAGTATATTTTGAAACGATGAATAGTGGGATGAATTATGTGTTAAATGAATATGCGAAGCATATCCCCATAGAGTTTCTTACAGAACCGAAATATATTAATATAGCAAAAGAGACGAGTAATTAAAACCGGCAAAGAGTAATTCGTAAATATGTGTGAGGAGCAAATATGTTACAAAATTATAATGAAGTTATAGAACTATCAAAGTTAAAGTGGTGTATTATTGATGTTGATGGTACTCTTACTGATTCAGGAATTTATTTTGACAGTAATGGAAATGAATTGAAAAAGTTCTCTTCGCGGGATTTTGTAGGAGTAATGGCGGCGCATTATATAGGGGTCAAAACGATGATAGTTACAGGACGAGAGTGTGCGGCGACAAAAAGACGTGCAGATGAAATGAGGGTTGACTACCTTTTTCAGCGTGTAAAGGACAAAAAAGGATTTGTCAAAAAATTCATGGATGAAAATGGAATAGAAGCGTGCCAGCTTTGTTATATAGGCGATGATTTAAATGATTATGCATCTATGAAGCTTGCTGGTTTTATAGCTTGTCCCGCGGATGCATGTGAAGAAATAAAGGAGATGGCAAATTATGTGAGCTCTTTTAATGGAGGATGCGGAGTGCTTCAAGATGTTTTTCGATATATTCTTTTAAAAACAGGAAAATGGGATAGATTTTTACAGGATGAAGTGGCGAAGGGGTACTAAGTTATATGTACGGATTTGATAGGAAGGGAATATAAGTGCTTGGTACATAACATTAAATTAAATGATTGAAAAACAAATTTAAATATTGATATAATATGATTGCGTTGATTTTTTCGGTTGCTGGTATTATCATATAATTCTTTTTAGGATATTTGATGCTTTGGACACGGGTTTCAGGGTAACAGCGGTCACTTCGATATGGAATTATGTATTATGCAGATTTCAAAGTATAGGTATTTGTAGTAGAATAAATCATAAGGGATTCCTTATTTTTAGAACATTTTTGATTTTATTTGCAATCTGAAAGAATAAAGGGATCACGATATATAGATTTGAGGAAAAAATAATGTATACAAGTATTTTAGCCACATTACCTGTAATGATTTCAATTATTGCACTTATTGTTTCGTTTATGTCCTATAGAAATGAACGAAATAATGTTATTTCAAATGTTGTATCGGCGGATAGAATCAAATGGATTTCAAGTGTCAGGGATTTAATGTCATTGTTTTTAGAAAAATATATAAATGGATCAGATCCTGAAGAATTAAAAGTTATAAAATCTAAGATAGATTTATATATAATATTTGATAAGGAAACTTATAATAAGTTTGAAGAAAAATTGAATCATTGCGTTGTAAATTCCTATACGGATAATGATTATAGGGAATTAGTAATTGAGACGCAGAAAATGCTCAACAGTGTTTGGATTCGAATAAAAACTGAAGCCGGAATTGCAACGAAGGATGAAAGAAAAATCAATAAAATTTTAAATAAGAAGCAATGAAAGTTTTTTGAAGGGCATTGATGTACTTTTAAAATACTTTCGATATAGTTTTGCCGGTATGTAATAGGTGTAAAATATTTTCTTGCCAAATTCTCTTTCCTCTGTTATACTATTTTTAAAAGCATATATTCTATTGAAATTTCTGCAGCGCAGCCTGCATTCTTTGGGAACATTCCCGTCTTATTTCGATTGAAGTCAGTGCTTTTTATTTCAACATTAATTTAAATTGCATGGGATTTCATAAGACGGAGGAATTCATTTTCAAAGACAAAGCTGCGGGATGACCGGTTTTAGGCAAAAAAGCTTCTTTCTCCTTCGGGGAATCTCGGAAGGAGGAAGGAATGAGTAAAAGAAGCAGAAAAAGTTCCGCTGTGAAGGAGGCTAAAAGAAGACAGGAGGCAAAAGCAAATCTTCATTATAAAGATACGGTATTCCGTATGCTGTTCCGGGAGAAAAAGCGTCTGTTAGGGCTGTATAACGCGGTCAGTGGACGAAATTATGGTAATCCGGAAAAGCTGGATATCGTGACGTTAGAGAGCGCAGTGTATCTGGGGATGAAAAACGATTTGGCGTTCATCATCGATATGAGACTGTACCTGTTTGAACATCAGTCAACCATGAACCCAAACATGCCTCTGAGATTTCTGCAGTATGTATCGGCGGAGTATGAGAAACTGATCATATCGAAAGACCTGCATAAGCAGGGGCAGGTAAAGATTCCCACGCCTCATTTCGTCGTGTTTTTTAACGGGACAGAAAAGTGCGCGGAACGGCAGGAACTGCGGCTTTCGACTGCATATGAGGTGGCGGAGGAAGATCCGGAACTGGAACTGAGGGTGCAGGTCTTAAATATCAACGAGGGTTTTAATGAGGGGTTGAAAGAGGCGTGCCTGACGCTTAAAGAGTATATGCAGTATGTGGGTAAGGTTCGGACATATGCAGAGGACATCTCTGTAGACGAGGCTGTGGACAGAGCTGTGGATGAATGTATCGAGCAGGGGATTTTAAGAGAATTCCTGCTGCAGAACAAAGCGGAGGTAAGGCGCATGAGTATTTTTGAGTATAATGAAGAAGCTGTGCGGCAGGCGCTTCGGGAAGAGGCCCGCGAGGAAGGATATGAAAAGGGAAGAGATCGAGGAAAGATAGAAGGAAAGATAGAAGATATCTTGTATTTACTGAAAGAAAAGGGGCCGGTTCCTGCGGAACTGGAGAAACAGATCAAGGAACAAAACGACGAAAATATTTTACGGAAATGGCTAAAGCTTGCCGGCAGTGTGGGGAGCATCGAGGAATTCCGGATGGGAATATAAAAAATCAAGAAGAACAATTTGTATAATATATAGACTCAGGGGAATTTGCTTATGCAGTTAGCAATAAAATAGCAAAAATTGCCGCCAATAATAGCATTGATTCTGATATATGTTGTCTCTCAGTGGCTTCTTTGTGTTATATCAGGTCAATGGTGGGATGACTGGGAGATGTGGCTTTATTTGGAGGAATATGCCGCTCCAATAGATTGTTTCTAATAAAAGAAAATGTTCCGGTTTATTCGGGGTGGGAGAAAATTAAAATTTTCATTTCATTTAATAAACGGTTGGTGTAAAATAGGTTATAAAGGATATCGTATTTTTTATTCTATTTACGAAAGCGAAAGATTGGAATATCAATGGAGAATTTATTTGAATATAATATTATAATTATTTTTATAATATTTGTATTTATATTTATTTTAATTATTTCCATATATTATTTAATTTTAAATCCGAAGAAAAAAAGGGTAAATAAAATAATTGAAAAATTCAAAAAGGAAGATTATATGCTTCCTCCTTACGCAGCTGAACGTTATGTTGTTTGGAATAATATGAGAAGCTTTTTCTACTTTTTGCATTATATGCTTACTTTATTAAGCGTATATGCTGGGCTAATGACGGTATATTATGCGTCAAGCGCAAATGATAAAAGTAATTGTATTATATTTTTGGCTTTATTATCAATGTGTTTTACAATTACAGGTATATTTTCTAATCCGCTTAGAACGGCTACAATGTCGCAACATGTATGGAGAGAATTGGATAGTTGCATAATTGCAATAATAAGCAATAAGCGCTGGTCAAAAGAAGAAAAGGACATGATACTAGCATATAAAATAGCTCAATTGGAAAAGTATATTGAAACATATGAACGCTAACTTTACAGAAGAAGGAGAAGAATCGTTTACATAGGCAGAACAGCGAGGCAGCCGGAGTTTCCGGCGGGTGGTAAAGAGTATGCTATTTGATAAAGAATTGTTTGCATCAAAATATGTGGAATCTGATAAGCGAACGAATGTAGATACATTGATTCTTATCGGAAACGGCTTTGATATCTGGCAGGGGCTGGATACAAGTTATGCATCTTTTGAAAAGTATTATGAAGCGCATCTGGATGAAGTGCTTACCCGTTTTCATCTTAAGAAAAGAACACTTTTGGATAAAAATGGAAACATTATGTCAGATTGCACAGGCACTCCTGTTGTCTGTTCGGATGTTGAATTGTTTTATGGCGATCCGTTTCATCCGCAAAAGCTGCCACACGAGTTTTGGCGGGATTTTGAAACCGCTATGGATAAGGTGGATGATCAGGAAATAAATTATTTCTTTGGGCGCGAGGGAATTAAAGAGATTCAAAGGTGTGCAGATAACGCTCAGAGAATATTGAAAGAACTGTTCCGGGAATGGGTAATGTCAATTGATATCAGTGAGGAGATACCGGAATATGAATTTGGCGATAATGTACTTTTTGTTAATTTTAATTATACCGATACACTGTTAAAACGTTTTGGCGTCAGGGAGATTAATGAATTTCACATCCATGGCTCTGCGGATCAAAAAGAGTCTATTATTGTCGGACATGCAACACATCCGGAACTGCCATATGAGCCATTAAAAAACTTTAAGGATAAGCCGCGGTTTCAGGGGTTGTATTATATAGAGGAGTTTCTCTATAAAGCGGACAAGCATGTGGAAGATAACTATATGAAGCTGCAGGTATTTTGTGCGCTGCATGGAGCAAGGATCGAGGAGATAAAAAAGATATATGTGCTTGGACTGGGATTTGGAAATGCAGATTTAAGTTACATAAAACATTTTATCCATGAAACGCAGGGAATAACAGAAAATCCGGAAGACAGTCTGTCTGGTGAAGAACTGTTTTATCTGAACTCTATGGATTATATGGGAATGATGAACCTGAACATGCACTATGCCATTAGCCATCGGGAGCGGGTAATGAAAAAGGATCCGATCAGCTTTCCGGAATATGAACGTTTGGAGGACTTAATTGGCCCGTATGTGGAAGATCCGTATCACCATATGGAACGGGACAGCCAAATGCGGCTGGAAGCGGCGGCAATCCGCCGGAGATTTTTGTCGGAACAGGAAGAGCGGAATAAAAAGATAAGGCGTGAATATTTGAGAATGCTGAACAAGAATCTGCATGTTGGATATACAGATCCGTCGGAGTTGTTCGTGAGACGGCGCGATAATGTTAAAAGACAGTCTGGTGCGGAATGGCATATTTCATATTACAGTGATAAAGACTATAAAAGAATTGATGCGGTTATGAAAAATTATGGCTGCAATGATTATACGCTGCATGCTTCCATAAATGAGTGCATAAACATATTTGCGAAATGACAGGCGGGGGGGAAACAATATGCAATTTCGTGATTTACAAAAACAGTATCAAATATTAAAACCCGATATGGATATAGCAATCGGTAAAGTGCTTGCAGACGGGAATTTTATTTCCGGCAGACAGGTGGCGGAATTGGAGGATCAGCTTGCAGCTTACGTGGGGGTGAAGCACTGTATTGCCTGCGGCAACGGCACAGATGCGCTGACATTGGCGCTGATGGTGTGGGATATCGGCTCGGGGGATGCCGTGTTTGTACCGGATTTTACATTTTTTGCATCCGGTGAGACACCGGCTTACGAGGGAGCAACGCCTGTATTTGTGGATGTGGAGGAGGATACTTTCAATATGTCTCCGACATCTTTGGAAGAGGCGGTATTAAAGATAAAAGAAGAAGGGAAACTGAGGCCGCGTGTGATTGTGGCAGTGGATCTTTTCGGACAGCCTGCGGATTATACGAGGATCCGTCAGATTGCGGAAAAGTATGACCTCTTGATTTTGGAGGACGGAGCGCAGGGCTTTGGCGGGCAGATCGGAGAACAGAGGGCCTGCAGTTTTGGCGATATTTCCACAACTTCCTTTTTTCCGGCAAAGCCGCTTGGGTGCTATGGAGACGGCGGAGCGGTATTTACAGATCGTGACGAATGGGCAGAGCTGCTTCGTTCTTACCGCGTTCATGGAAAAGGGACGGACAAATATGATAATGTCCGGATTGGCATGAATTCCAGATTGGATACGCTGCAGGCAGCAGTCCTGCAGGTGAAATTGAAAGCATTTGAAGAAAATGAACTGACGGCGGTCAACAGGGCTGCTGACTTCTATACGAAAAAACTGGGAACGATCGTGAAAACGCCGGAGGTCGGAGAAAACTTTTTCTCCAGCTGGGCACAGTATTCCATCCTTTTGAGAGACGAGGCGGAGCGCGACGGGCTTCAGGCTCATCTGAAAGGGAAAGGAATTCCCACGATGGTGTACTATCCGAAACCGATGAGCAGACAGGGGGCATTTCAGGGCATTGATTGCGTGAAAACAGATTTGTCCGTTACTGCTGATTTGTGCACAAGAGTGCTGGCGCTGCCGATGCATCCGTATATAACGGAGGAAGAGCAGAATCAGGTGGTCGGGGAGATCAAGGCGTATATTTGTCAGTAAATGAATAGAAAATAAATAGAAATTGGTGAAAGTCCCGGGGTATTATAATGCAGAGCGCTGATATCCCGGGATTTTTGTATTAATGTAACAATTTTCATAATATAATTGCGCTTTTTTTGATTAATGTTTATAATTTAATATGAAGAAGATATTTCTGTGTAGGAATCGCAAATTCAGATAACCTGAGCAGGATGCAGTGATTATGTGATATAGGAGAGATACTAAAGAGGGGGCAGTAAAGATGGAGAAAAAGACAGTTGTTTTTATGCTGGAATACCTCCGAACAGGCGGATGGGGGGCGATCAGCGATTTTATCACTAAATTTTCTGAAAGAATCCCCATGAATCGATCGGATACAGCTATTGCCTCTTCCTGTCTCTTTAAGGAATTTAAATCAGGCAGTAATTTTGATCTGGCTAAGTTAATTATAAAGAAAAGAGAAAAGTTTAAAAAGATCGAGAGACCGGAAAAAATATACGACGCAGGAGAAGAATACTATTATGTTTTCTTTATATCTGTACAGTATGAGCGTCTGGAGGACGTTGTGGATTTACAGAGTCTGTATTTGCTGATTGATGCGTGTGATACGGTCAAAGCCATTGCGCTCATAGAGGGAATACAAAAAGAATATCATAAGACATCGCACTTTTTTTCTTTTCTGACAGAACGCAAAGGTGGTATCTATGAAAGCATTTTTTTCAAATCTGATGATATCAAGCACTTACAGAGGGCGGGAATAGGCACTTTATCAAGATTCCTGCCACTAATTCCTGTGAATAGATCCACAGAAAAACTTTTTCGGCAGAATGTCAGTGAGATAATAACACAGGAACAGATAGTTCGGTGTCTCGAGGGATCAAAGGGAGAGGGAAAAAATACAGGTATTTGGGCAGGGGCATTAAAAAAACTCACTGAAAACCGTGGAAGATTGAAACAATGTGATTTGCAGCAGTGTGCTGCATATATGGGAAATGTTGAGACATTATCCTTTTTGTTGTTTTGCTTTTTTTTGGACGGAATCAAAGAAGATTTTTGGGATTTTGGGGGATTTAGCAGAGAATTTCAAAAAATCTCAATTTGGACAAACGGCTGTATCCAACTGATAGAAAATATTATTTTTCACTCGGCTAATCAGAAAGGCGCTTTTTCTTTTCGGTTGTTGGAGAGTAATAATGTTTATCTGAAAAGTAAATATGGGATAGGGGACGATGAGAAAATCTGGCTTGAGTTGATGGTAACGGACTATCCGGGGCGTAGTCATACACGAAATATCGCGCAGAATTTTTGCGAGAATCTGGCAGAGGACAATATACGAAGTTGTTTTAAAGGCTTATCTCCGGAGGATTTTTTTGCGGAGGGAAATAAAGCGGAGATAGATGAAGCATGGAGGAAGTATTATCTGGACAAAGGAAATATGGTTAATCATTATGGGCTGCGAATATTTCATAAAGCAGTGATTAAGAGCAACGGATATTTCATCATGCAGAGCCATTCCACGCATATCCCCAGAGAAGGGGAAAGATTTTGTATGAGTCGGGATATTCGTGAAGAGAAAAATAAAATTTGTATGCCCGGGACAGGCTATTCTGTTTTGTTCCCTATAGTGCGGGAAGGAATTAAGAGGGAGTACATTGACTACGGGATTGAGAATTATGAAGGAAGGTTAAAGGATGACGATCAGTTTTTTGACTATGAGGTCATTCCCAAAAGGTTGTCGATTGCAGGCGATATTTCATCGGCTAAAACGAAACGAAAAACAATAAATGATCTGGCAAAGGAAATAGGAGACAACGAAAACAGCAAGAGTATTGTTTGTATTAATTGCGAAAATTTTCCGGGAAATCATGGAGAGATCGTGTACAAAGCTGTTAATCTTGCAATGCTCAAATATGAGAAGAATTTTCATGTTGTGCTGTATGGATGCCATTCGGAATTTGTGCAGGTGTTCCTGACGGCCGCATATTTGGGGTGGCAGAATCTGAAAGAGGAGTCGACCTATAATGGAAAAAAGCAGATTGCACTCTACACTGCAGGGCAGTATGAGGAAATACGCATTTTACCGGAGAACTGGTATGCAACATTAGAATTGAATCGAAAGAATAATTTTTCCAGAGAAACAAGGTGGGCAGACTACTTTGAAAAGTGGGACAGTGGAACAGCCCAAGAACGGGCTAAGACATATGTGGCGAATTATCCTTTTGACGTAGTGGCAACAGATGAACAGGGAAATACAATATTTGAAAAGTATGTGGAAACTGTTATAGAACGGAATATTCAGAGTGAAAAGCTTGGGTGCAAAATAGAGAATGTCCATATGCGCTTAGGATCCACCATTCACGTAAATCATTTTTACGAGGCCGAAATTTTATTCGGAAATTTTTATTTTGTGGAACGGTTTGCTATGTTGATGATCAAAAGCATGTGCAGGTCTGAAGAAAAGCCGCCGATTCAGAGTACTGACAAAGTGACGTTGTATGGATATAGCAATTATTCGGAGCAGACGGTGTACTGTACGATGCAGTTTCTGCGCAGGATGCTGCCGGGAATAGACGTTGACTATGCTATATTGGAGCGGGAAGCTGAGGAAAGGGGTTTTACACATGTGGATCGAATCAGGTACAGTACTTATTTTGAAGAGGATGGGATAAAAAGGCGGAAAGAACATTTCCGATCCAGAAAAATAGTCTGTATCATTCCAATTGCCAGCACGCTAAAGACGAATGAGAAGATGATCAATTTATTTGCAGAAGAAAACGGGAAGGAAACCAGAGATGCGTTTTGGCATAATTTTGAGTTGATTTTAGTCGGATCAGCAGAAGATAATGAATATTGGGAAAAAGAGGGGAAGCATATATCCGGAAAGAAAGGAATGGAAATATCTCCTGAACCGGAATTTTTTGTGGAGGTTGCATTGACATATATGGAACCGCTGAAATGTAATATGTGTTTTCCCGAGTGTATCATAGATGAGCAGCCGTTGGTGGAGGTAAATGCGGCCTCTACGATCCCCAATCAGGCTTTTGGGCTGATTGAGGAAAAATGCGGACTTCCTGCTATTACCAGAGACCAGATATTGCAGGAAGAAGAGAAGATGGAAATATTAAAGGATATTTTGATATATCGACACATAGAAAAGAATGAGAACCATTTTCTTTTTTATTTTCAGTCTGAGAGACTGCTTATCAGGTATTCGGAAAAAATCAGGGATTGGCTTAAAGGAATAGGAGGGGAAATAAAGAAAAGCATAGCTCGTGAAGACTATGTGGTTCTGTTTTGTCCGGCTCATTTCAGCAATGCCGGATTTGTCGAATGCGTAAATAACTATGTTTTCGGGAGTGCGGCAGTAGTCATACGGGACGATGTGGATAAAGAGTACAGATGCAATTTCAAAACGAAATTTTCAAATATGAGAAAGTTTGTAGAAAAAATTGCAAAGTATCAGTCAGATAACGGTGAGCGACAGAGGAGAATACATTTTTTCTATGTAGACGAAACGATTGTGACAGGGAACACTTTTCAAAGGGCGAAAAGTCTGGTGCAATCGGTCATAGGGGATTATGTGCTGTCGGAAAGGCAGAAATATGTGGTTTTTGAAGGGATTTTTGTCTTAATCGACCGAAATTCCAGATCCAGCAGATGGCAGTATACAGGACTGGGAGAGGAAGAACGCCTCTATGCATTCAGGACAATCCATATCTCTTCTGTCAGAAATCATGGTGATGCCTGTGTCTACTGTAATCTGGCAAAAGAGGCGGAGACATTGAAACGGAGTTCCGTGACAAAGACAATGGAAAAATACTGGGAATCTGAGGAAGAAAAGTTTTCTGTGAAGCCTCTGGTCAGATATCTGAGATATGGGGAAGAAAGCGGCGGGCAGCAGGAGGATGTAAAGAAAAAGCAGGAGGATGTAGAGAAAAAGAAAAAACGCGCGTTTCGGCGGCTGTGCTGTACGAATAATGCCATGGTATTTTTGAAAGATGAATACCATGGGAATCAGAAAGAGGTGGTGCTGGAGCAGCTCCTGACTTTGATATTGGAGGGGAGCGCCATACATGCAGGGGAAGAGGCGGAGTACTTTCTGTCTTATTGCAAAGTGCTCAGCAGACCTTTCCGGGTATTTGACAAGGGCGTGAAGGAGGCGGTTTTTGATTTTCTGTTAGTGGCCTGCCAGAGCGCTCTGGCAGAAGAGCCTTATGGGGATATCATTAAAAGCAGTGTGAAGAAGCCATATTTAAGGAAAGAAAATATTAAGTTAAAGTTGTTGGATGTAGAAAGGTTTGTCCAAGATTATTTTCGGACTGGGGACATGTGGCAGGATCTGCTCAAGGTGCTGCTAAAACAGTTGACAGAGATGAAGAGCAATTTTATTCTCAGAGAAACCAATATGAGACAGATTCTGGAATACGCGAATGGATTAAATGAGGGGAATAAAATTAAGTTTCTCCAGTATTATAAATGCCTGACAAAAAGACTGACCGGAATCAGCTCGGATACCAGCAAGTGCCTGTGGCTGGATAATATGCTCAGAGACAGACCGGAACTTTTGAAACAGGCTGTCCCGCAGGATATTTATCTGGAAAATGTTTGGATCTATCAGGATGCTTTCCAAAAGTTGAATGGAAGGATAAGGGCTGCGGGATGGGCAGAAATTTTGGAGAGCAGTTCGGGCGATATTTCGGAAGAAAATCTGGCACGGTTTGAAAGGGAGGAGCTGGAAGAGCACATAACGCCATATCAATTTAAAGATTTTATTAAACTGCTGGAACTGTATGGTTTGAGAGAGGAAACGGCGGGATTTTGTGAAGAGGGGCGGGTCTTTGTGGCAGCAAATTATCTGCTGTACAAGTTTATATCGCAGGAATTTACCAAGTCACCGAAAAAAGCGGATCCTGCAAAGCAGGGGAATTTGGATAAGGTCGATCATATTGCAGCGTGCATTAAACATATTATAAAGGCAAAGGATGTTGTCATTATGATGGAGTTTAATGCGGAATACGATCTATGGGAAAGCAAGCTTATTGAGCGTTACAATGCGCTGATGACGGAACCTCAAGGAAAAATAAAACATGATTTAAAAAAAGAGTATCTTGTTCTTGGAAGCAGCGGAGGGAGGAGCAAGGAATGGACTATCAAAGAGAGTGAGGCCATCAGTTTGGTACAGAAAGTTCAGAATAAAAAGGGCTTGACAGAGAAAGAGTACTCATTTAGTCTAAAAGAAGGTACGTTTCTTTGGGAAGTGGGCCATACTACGGAATATCCGGTATATATCTTTGCAAGATGGGAAGGCTCTGAACAGGGCAGTATGGCAGAGATAGACAGGCTGAACCGTATCCGAAGCGTTCTGCAGTATTGCTGGATGCTAAATGATTCTGTTTTTAATAAGGGAAATGAGGTCTTTTTCTATGAGATCGCACGTCAGCGGAAGCAGAATGCAATACAGAGCATGCAGAAAGCATATACGCATACAAAAAGCGATATCAGGATGGAACAGTACAATCATATGCTGAATAAAAAAAAGTATAACGGGTATTTTCAGTCGGAACTGCTGATGCTGTTAGCAGATTTGAATGTGAGCGAGCATTACAGAAAAAGTCTGACAATGGATTATTACTTGGAAGGGATTCCGATGCGTCCTGAAAGATGGAATTCAGAGCTGTCGCTTTTCAAAGACATGAACAGTTTTTATATCTTAAACAGTGATGATGAAAAAGCTACAGAACTGAAGGTATCTAAGGAAGTGCTGTTTGAAGGAGATATTCCGCTGCAGGGAGATGAGGAAGTTATCGCGCTTGACTACACTAATGCGGAACGAGAGACGTTCCTGCTGATATATTCCTTGATGGTCAATGCGGTGACGGATGGCCGGGGCTTCATGGAAAATAATTGTGTGACGGTTTATTGCACCAAAACTGCCGGAGGACGGCTGCGGCTGGCGAACCGTATCGGGGCGGGGGCCGGAGTTCGTACGCCTGAACAGATTATGGAAGGGCTGAGATATCCTCCGGAGGAGGAAGGTCAGGGGATTTCACTGTGGAGTATGTCTCGCTACATCAAACGAATGATAGCAAATTACCTGAATACGGATATAAAAAAACTGGAAAGATCGGCAGGGGATGTTGATCCTGCTTCTCTGATATTGCTGGGGAATAAGATCAAGAAAATGATGGGAGAGGAATTCCGGATAGATATCCGAAAGGAAAAGGTTGGGGATAAAGAATATTTTTCTGTATTGCTGCCCGTTTTTGCAGAAAAATATTATGAGTGATGGTGAGGAGGTTTTACATGAAAAGAATTGTGATAGTTGAAGACAGACCGTGGAAAATGCGGAGTTGCATTAAGGAACTGCAGAGCAAGGGGATAACCTTCTATAAGACAATATACTATCGCAACAATTCATTAGATACGAAGACACAGGAAGAATTGCTGAATCAGTATATTGAGGATACAGGCATGGAAATCGAGAGGGTGAACAGTCAGGAAGAATTTGTGAGCAAAATGGATGATGCGTATCAAGTTTCCGATACTATTTTTCTGATGGATTATGATCTGAAAGGAGATATGAACAGGGAAGACTTTTTTACGAGAGTCAATGTGAGGTATGCGCTTGCAAGGGACAAAGAACGGATATGGTTCTATACGACAGGGCCAAGCGATATCAAGGGAATACTGTTGGATACTTTTCCCGACCATGTAATCAGCGTAAAGGTTACGGACAATATGCAGGGATTCTGGGATGAGGAACAGATAAGGGCTGCCGTTCAGACCGGTTAAGACCGCAGGAGCAGAGATATGGATATTTTGTACTATTATACAACGGCAGAGACAATGAAATATATTCTGACGCAGGGAGATATATTTGCCACGCATATCAGTTATCTGAACGATTCGGAAGAGTATGTGAATGGTTTGCGGGAACTCAGAGAGGTGTTTTCAGGAGAGAGTCTGAGAGAACTGTGCGGCACAGGAATAAAAGAATATCTGGAAGGGGAAGCTTATGAAGACGCGCTGAAAGATATTCCGCAGATTTATTCTATCTCTTTTTCAAAAGAAGCAGATTTGTTGAGCCAGTGGTATATGTATGCGAGGGAATCCGGTGTCCGTCTGGGGATGCTGTTTTCCGGAGAAAAGCAGAACTTTAAAATAAAGCAGAAGGATGCAAAAGGGTTGAAAGCTCCGGATGATAAGATGAGGGAGGCAGAGGCATCCTTAAAGGATGTACATTATTTTACCCGGATAGGTATGTCGTTGGAGGAATATACTGAAGCAACGGAATCTATTGCGCAGATTGTGAAAGAATATGCGGAAGAGCTTGGAGTAGATGATTTTGACGCGAATGCTGTCCGACTTTGGAAAGGGATCGCGCCTTACATAAAAAATTATGAATTTCGGCAGGAAAGAGAAGTAAGGCTTGTATTTGATGCCGTTATTCGGGGGGCAAGCAGTTCCTATGTGGATCTGATAGAATACCGGAATGGGAACGGAGTTCTGATTCCTTATCTGGATGTATACCGTGAAAAGGGCTGGCCCGTTGTAGAGATTATGGTAGGTCCGGGCAGAAATCAGGACAGGGTGTTCCGCAGCATCTGTCATTTTGTGGACAATAATAGTTTAAAGATTCCGGAAATAGACCAGAAGGAGAGCGTGAGGCGCTTCATGGGGGGTATGTCCTCCTATCAGGTAGAACAGAATCAGATTGAGGCATATTGCGGAGAAATTGATAAGAGCGTTGCAGAGGGAGGAAAAATTATAACCCATAAAAGTGCGGCGTATGAAATCTTAAAAAAGAAAACAGGCCGCGAACGGGAATATTTGGAAAGAAATTATTATTCTAATTGCGGAATCATTGTGAGAAAGTCTAATGCGCCGTATGTTTTTTCCTAAATTTAAACACTAGCTCACCTTGTAAACATAAATATGATACCAGCTATCCTCGGTTTCAAAAGGGGCTTCCCGCAAAAGGGACAGTCCCTTTTTTTCTGCATCCATCAGGTATGCGGCGGAAAAAACATACTGACAGTTCAATTCTTTTAACACTTCCGTATTCAGATCAAGGTCATAGATCACACTGTTCCATTTTTTTTCAAATGTATAGTAGTTTGCCTGTTCGGCGGTAGTAATATAGCAGCGGTTTCCCCACGAATCAAAGAATGTTTGGACGTAGTCGTTTTTTTGAAGTTCCCCCTCGATGATCCGGCGGAACGTGTGCTTGTATTCCAACGGATAATTGTTGGAGTAACCGTCCAGACAATAAAATCCGTTGTAGGCCGCGGCAGCAGGATAAATGCCGATACTGACAACGCGGTACTCCTCTTTCGGCTTTCCGATGGCTTCTTCGATCTGGCTGAAAATATCCTCCGAGAAAAAATTATTCCAGTCTAAAGCGTAGTAATTGCCGCCTTTTAACAGCTTGGCAAGATTAGGGTAGAGGGCGCTGTGAAACAGTACCGTTAAGCACCAGAAGCCGAGCGATGCAAAAACTACAGCCTGTCCGAACAGGCGCTTTATAGGCGCATCGTCAAATAATTCAACAACAAATGAAAGCAGATACGCGGCCAGAACACACCATGCAGCCGGCAGCAGCCAGTTCACCCGGCTAAGGTTGAAAGTCTTTAAAAGTCCGTCTGAGGCGTTTCGAAGTCCGGTCATGAAAGTTCCATGATAAAAACAGGAAAACAGACATATCATAATAATAGCCAGCAGAGTTATGGAAGCTTTAAAAAGCAGTGCGTTAGAGGAGGCGGGCATTTTCAAAGCGGAAGGTATTCCGTTTTTTCGGACCCTCAAGGTGCATTGGATGAGAGGAATCAGCAGGCACAGGCCGATCAGGAATAAAAGCACGATGTGGTAACTTTGTGCGTAATCGGCGCCTTTTCCAAAGAGAGCCTTAAAATGGGAGAACGGCTCTACGGGAGAAAGAACAAGTTCGGTTTTGTGGCTGATATATGTGCTGCGGGGAATAAGGACTTGTTTTGCCAGTTCCAGATTGCAAAGGATATAGGTAAGCAGTAAAACTAAGGTGGAAAGCCACGGTGAAAGAGGGATTCTGCGTTTAGAGCGCAGCGCCTGAATGCTCTGAAAAACTGCAAAGATTCCCAGAACAAGCAGGCAGGCGAATCCCACCAACACAGGGGAGGAGGAAGCGCCGTAAAAGAGGATCAGCAAATAGTAAAAGAGTTTTCGCTTATTTTCATGCAGCGACAGTACCGCGTAAAACAGCAGCGGCTGACCGGGAATACAGAGCCCGTACACAGGGTAAAAGGGCAACAGCATAAAAATAACGGAAATGCTGAAGGAGATAAATTCCCGCCCTGTAAGTTTAGACAAAAGCAGGTACATTCCGACAAAAGCCACAAGGTACACAAGCCATTGTGACAGCATAAAAGCGCAAAAAGGCTCAAAAAAGACGTAAAGCAGGACGAGAAGCGGAGCGGGCGGAACGGCGCCTGCCGCCGGAAGCCCGTTCATGATTTCGGGGTAAACGCGGACATCCGTAAACAGATATCTGGCTGCCAGTATATAATTTAACAGTTCTCCGTCCAGTTGGTCATGATAGGTGACGATACTGCCTGTGCCCAACAGTATATATGGCATCATAAGACAGACTGACAGTAAGAGTCCCGCACAAAGATATAAGGTTTTTTTGTGCGTATGGTAAAAAGTAAATAATGTTTTCATAAAAATATAATAATAAGGAAAGGGCAGTCTGTCAACTCCCCCTTGCCCATTCAGTCGGCCTGTGATAAAATTAGAAAATGTAAAAAAATAGGAAATGAGGACAATTATGTTAAACGATAAAACAATTTTGATTACCGGAGGAACAGGAACTTTTGGAAATGCTTTTGTGCGTTATGTGCTGGAGCATTATGAGCCCAAAAAACTGATTATTTATTCCAGAGATGAATTTAAGCAGTTTCTGATGCAGAATGAGTTGAGACAATATAAGGACAAGCTGCGCTTTTTTATCGGCGATGTGCGCGACAGAGAGAGGCTTAACAGAGCTTTTGACGGCGTGGACTATGTGATCCATGCGGCGGCGATGAAGCAGGTGCCGGCCTGTGAGTACAATCCCGATGAGGCTATCAAGACCAACATTCAGGGAGCGCAGAATGTGACGGCGGCGGCTTTGGATGCGGGGGTAAAAAAAGTTGTGGCGCTCTCCACCGACAAGGCGGTCAATCCCGTCAATCTGTACGGCGGCACGAAACTGGTGTCCGATAAGCTGTTCATTGCGGCGAACGCATATGCCGGAAAGAAAGAGACCTGCTTTTCTATTGTCCGCTATGGAAATGTGGCGGGCAGCAGGGGATCTGTCATTCCGTTTTTCAGAAATATTATCGAACAGGGAGGGAAGGAACTGCCGATCACAGATTACCGCATGACTCGCTTCTGGATCAGCATCACGCAGGGCGTGGAACTGGTGATCAAAGCGTTGGAGGAATCACGGGGCGGCGAGACATTTATCTCCAGAATTCCTTCCTTTAAGATCACCGATCTGGCGCAGGCGATGCTGCCGGGCTGCGAGATGCCGGAGGTGGGTATTCGTGAGGGAGAAAAATTGCATGAGATCATGGTGACGGAGGAAGATGCGCCGACCACCTATGAGTATGATAAGCATTTTATCATCTTTCCGCAGATGATCTGGAACAGCAGGCAGAAGCCCAATCCTGACGGTCTCGGAAAGAAGGTGCCGGATAGATTTTCCTATAGTTCCGGCAACAATGCACAGTGGATGTCGGTGGAAGAGATCAGAGAGAGGCTGGCGCATCTGGAGGAGCACTGATATGCTGTCTGCGGCAGAAAAAAACAGGAAAATTAACCACGGGGCGGAGATCGTATTTGTACTGTGCCTGATCGGATACACGGCGCTGATGTACCGTCTGTTTTACTTGCAGGCGCTTCACTGCGGGATCAGGGACAGTTATGTTTCGGATATCAAAGCCTACCTTCAGACAATAATGGGACTTGAGAGCGGCTATGATTTTCCTTATCCGGTCTATTTTGCATTCGGAAAATTTTTTCTGCTGTTTACGAATGTGGCTGTAGCCGGCGCGCTGGCGGCGGCGCTGCTCAATTCCTTGGGAGTTGTCATTCTCTATTACTATATGCAGAAGGCGCTGCGTGAGTATGCGAAAGGAACAGTTTTTGAAAATTACGGGGGATTTATTGCTGTATTTCTCTCTTTCAGTATGTTCTTTGTCTCCATGCTGTACCTTCCGGGAGGCATGTATCTGCCGGGACTCGGGAGAAAATACCTAGGCACGTTTACACCGAATCCCTACCACAATATTACCTATATGGCGACAAGACCTTTTGCGACGTTAGCGTTTTTTCAGTTTGTGCGGATCCTTGATTATTATGAGGAAAAAACGAATGTGAAAGAGTTTTGCCTGTTTGGTCTGAGCCTTCTTTTGACAACTATGACAAAGCCCAGTTATACGCTGGTTTTGGTGTCGGCAGCGGGGTTATTGATGCTTTACAGGCTGTTTCGCAGCAAAGGGAAAACATTTAAAAGAGCGTTTTATCTGGGGCTTGCCTTCGTCCCTACCTTTATAGATTTGCTTTACCAGTTCGGCGGGGTATTCGGCGCGCATTCTCAGGCAGGAGAAGAAGGCGGCATTGGCTTTGGTTTTGGGTCGGTATGGAAATTATATACGGGCAATATACCGTTTTCGGCGGCGCTGGCGATGGGGTTTCCGCTGCTTGTACTTGTTCTGCATTTGGGGGAGCTGAAGAAAAATATGCTCTACCGTTTTTCGTGGGCGCAGCTTATCGTCAGCGCCGGTGAGTTTTTCCTGCTTTACGAAAAGGGCCGCCGCTTTGCGGATGCGAACTTTTCATGGGGGTATATGCATGGACTGTTTTTTGTATTTGTGGCGAGTCTGCTTGTGTTGGCGGAAGATATGATGAGGAAACACGGAAAAACGGGGATTCCCGTACTGTGTTTGCAGTGGCTGGCGTTCGGGGGACACCTGCTGTGCGGAGCGGTGTATTTTTTCTATGTCTGGAGAGGAAATCCATACCATCTGTTTTAAAGAATCCCGAAGCGAAAGTTTGACAATTTATTTCAGACTGACTATAATATGCAGAGTGAGATCTAAAGCAGGGGAAGGCAGTGAGAAATATCATGAGCAAAAGTACTTTGGCTGAGGAAAATACAGGAAAAAAATCAGGTAAAAAGCGGTGGTTTGCGGCAGGGGCGGTTGTTCTGGCTCTGGTAATATCCGCCGCTGTTTTTCTGTTATATGAAAATTACAGAGTCTATGGAGAGTGTTATGTGGAAGCCGGCGTGGAAGTGACTGTGCAGGATTTTTTGCGCAGAGCTGACGGACAGGCTTTCTTTGCGGAAGGCAGCGATAGCGTAAACAGTGCGGTGCCGGGCGACTATCATCTTAAAATAAAAACGGGAGTTTTTACTCACAATGCTATACTGCATATTGCAGATACGATCCCGCCGACGGGAGAAGCGGTGAAAGTAAATCTGGAACTTGGAGAGGAATGCGGGGCGGAAGCCTTTGTGGGGCAAATAACGGATGCCACGGCAGTGGCAGTATCTTATGCGCAGAATCCGGAGTTTTCAAAGGCGGGGGAGCAGGAGGTACGTATTCTTTTGACCGATGCGGGCGGCAATCGCACCGAACTGGCATCGGAGCTTTTTATCTCTCTGGTGGCGGAAGAGCTGACAGTCGAGGCGGGCAGTGCGGCTCCGCCGCTTAAAGATTTTGTGATCGGGGGGAAGAACGCTTCTTTTATCACAAATATAAATAATTTTGATTATACCGTTCCGGCAAAACGGGAAGTGAAACTGTTAGTGGACGGAGGGGAATATACGACAATGTTGGAGATTGTGGACACCGTGCCGCCCCGATTACAGATGAAAGACGTCCGGAGTTTTACAAAGGTGTCCAGAAAGCCGGAAGATTTTGTGGAGACGGTGGAGGATGTGACTGAAGTGAGCCTGTCTTTTCAGGAGGAACCGGATATCCTGTCGCCCGGAGAAAAGACGGTGAGCGTAGTGGCAACAGATAAAGGCGGCAATGAAACGGTGAAAGAGGCAAAGCTGACGCTGGAGGTAGATATGGAGCCGCCGGTCATAGAGGGGGTGGCAGACCTGACGGTGTATGAGGGAGAGGCCATCGCCTACAAGAGAAACGTTACGGTCACGGACAACTGTCCGGAGAAACTGGATCTTACCGTGGATAACAGTGCGGTGAATCTGAGCATGGCCGGAGAATATCCGATCACATACATCGCCAGAGACGCTTCAGGGAACGAGACGACAGCGGAGGCAACGGTGATCGTAAAAGAGCAGTTGTATGATATAAATGAAGTCTATGCCCTTGCGGACGCCGTACTGGAAAAGATACTTACGCCGGAGATGACGCCCCTTGAGAAAGCGAAGGCGATCTATCAGTACAATATTTACAATATTGCTTACATCAATCATTCCGAGAAGGGAAACTGGGTGCGGGCCGCTTACGAAGGCCTCGCAGACAAAAAGGGAGACTGCTATGTATATGCCTGCACTGCAAAGGTATTGCTTGACCGGGCGGGCATTCGCAATATGGATATTATTAAAATTCCCACAAGAAGGAGTCATTACTGGAATCTGGTAGATCTGGGGGAGGGCTGGTATCATTTCGATACGACGCCGAGATCGGATCACCCGACGATCTTTATGTGGACGGAAGCGCAGTTGATGGAATATTCAGGGCGGCATTACGGCTCCCACAACTATGACCACTCGCTGTACCCGGAAGTAAATTGAGGAGACGATCAGTGGCGGATAGAAAACGATTAGGTGTGATCGGGGGGATCGGCCCCATGGCAACCGCATATTTTATGGAACTGCTGACGCGGATGAGCGACGCGAAAACAGATCAGGAGCACATGGAAATTTTGGTTTACAGCAAGCCTTCCATACCGGATCGGACGAAGTATATTTTGGGGGAGAGCGGGGAGAGTCCGCTGCCCGCAATGTTGTCCGCAGGAGAGAAACTTAGGGATGCAGGGGCGGAGTTTTTAGCGATTCCCTGTGTCACTGCCCATTACTTTCACGCTGATCTGGAAAAAGGACTGGGGCTTCCTGTGATCAACGGTCTTCTTGAGGCGGCGGATTATCTCGCAAGAGAAAGAAAGACTTGTGTGGGGATCATGGCCACGGACGGGAGTATCCGCAGCGGTCTGCTGGAGGGTATACTGCGGGGGCACGGGATCCGCAGCGTAATGCCGGATGAGGAATCCCAGAAAAAAGTCATGTCTATGGTTTACGGGGAGATAAAGGCCGGGAAGCCTGTGGATATGGAGAAATTTATGCAGGTATCGGCGGAACTTTTTGAAAAGGGAGCGCAGGTGATATTGCTTGCATGTACGGAACTTTCCCTGATCAAGAAAGAGCATGAACTGCCTGCCGGATATCTGGATATTTTGGAGGTGACAGCGCGGTGTGCGGTGGAGCGCTGCCATCATGTCAGAGCAGAGTATGAACATTTGATCACGGGGCATAAGAGGAGCGAAACAGAGAATGCAGACTAATGTTTTGGACTATTTGATCACGGCGGCGAAAAAAGCGCCGGAAAAGATGGCCTATTCCAACGGAAAGGAAGAAATGACTTTCGGGGAAGTCTATGACCGGAGCCGTTCGGTGGGGACTTTTCTCCATAAAAGCGGCATCTGTAAAGAACCGGTGATCATTTTTATGGAGAAACATCCGAAGACGATAGCGGCTTTTTACGGCGTTATCTTTGGCGGTGATTACTATATACCGGTGGACGTGGAAATGCCGGAAAACCGCATCCGTCTGATCTTTGAGAATGTGAAGTCGAAGATGATGATCTGCAATGCAGATACGATGGAGCGTGCGAAAGAACTGGGCTTTGACGGTCAGATAGTGGACTGCGACGAAATCTGCCATACCGGCGTCGACGAGGCGGCGTTACATACGATATATGAGAGGACGATAGACACGGATCCTATCTATATCGTGTTTACTTCAGGCTCCACGGGGGTGCCTAAGGGTGTGACGGCGTGTCACAGGTCGGTGATCGATTATGTGGAGCATTTGTCGGAAGCGCTCTCTTTTGATGAGGATACGGTGTTTGGCTCCCAGTCTCCGCTCTATGTGGATGCCTGCTTAAAAGAACTTTATCCGACGCTCAAATTCTGTGCCAGCGCGTACCTGATACCGAAAGAGTTGTTTATGTTCCCGGTAAAACTGGTGGAGTTTTTGAACGAGTACAAGATCAATACGATCTGTTGGGTGGTGTCGGCGTTGACGATGATCTCGGCTTTCGGGACATTTAAGACGGTGACGCCGAAATATCTGAGACTGGTGGCTTTTGTCAGCGAGATATTCCCGATAAAAGAGTTTCATAAATGGCAGGAGGCTGCGCCGGACGCAACTTTCGTGAATCTGTACGGTCCGACCGAGGGAACAGGCGTATGCTGTTATTATATCGTGGACAGAGAGTTTGAGCCGGGGGGTGTGATTCCGGCGGGGAGACCCTTTCGCAATACCGATATACTGCTGTTAAACGACAGAAACGAGGAGGCCTCTTCAGGCGAGGGCGGGGAGATCTGCATCCGAGGAACGTCCCTTTCTTTGGGGTATTACAATGCGCCGGAAAAGACGGCGGAGGTCTTTGTGCAGAATCCGTTAAATCCCTTTTATCCCGAACTGATCTACAGGACGGGAGATATGGGACGGTGGAACGAGCGGGGAGAGTTGGAATTTATTTCCCGCAGGGATTACCAGATCAAGCACATGGGCCACAGGATAGAACTGGGCGAGATCGAGGCGAACGTCAATCTGCTCGACGAGGTCAGAATGACCGGGTGTATTTACGACAAGGTAAAAAACAAGATCGTGCTCTATTATGTGGGAGACATGGAGGAGGGAGAACTTGCGGCGGCCCTGAAGGAGAAACTGCCGCGCTATATGTTTCCTAACCGGATCATCCGCTTAGAGCAGATGCCGTTTACATTGAACGGAAAGATAGACCGTGTTGCGCTAAAAGAAATGTATGAGAAATAGAAGGAGACGGAAGATGGACAAACTGATTAAAATTTTAAGAGGACTGCACCCGGAGGTGGATTTTGAGAATTGCGAGAAACTGATCGACGGCAAGATACTGGATTCTTTTGATATCATATCGATCATATCCGAGATCAACGAGGAATTTGATGTGACGATTTCCGCGGAATATATCGTGCCGGAGAATTTTAACTCGGCGAAGGCGCTGTATGCTTTGATCGAAAAGCTGGAGGATGAGGACTGAGTATGCTGTTTACATCATATGAGTTCTTGGGGTTTCTTCTGATCCTGTTTCCGCTCTATTATTTGATCCCCAAAAAAAGGCAGTGGATGCTTCTTTTGGGGGCGAGTTATCTTTTTTATTTTATGGCGGGGGCATACTGTCTGCTTTACATACTTGTCACAACGGTGACGGTGTATCTGCTTGGACGTAAGATGGAGGATCTGCGGCAGGAACAGACTGGCTATTTGAAAGCGCATAAAGGGGAGATTGGGAAGGAAGAGAAGAAAGCTTATAAGAACGCCATAAAAAAGAGACAGTGGAGGGCGTTGGTTTTCGGGCTTTTGATCAATCTCGGAATTCTTGCGGTTGTAAAATATACAAACTTTGCTATTTATAATGTGAATTTGACGCTTCATTTCTTCGGAAGCGCCGGACAGTTAGATTTTTTGGATATTGCGCTTCCGATGGGGATTTCCTTTTACACTTTTCAGGCCTTGGGGTATCTGATAGATGTGTACCGCGGGACGGTGGAAGCGGAGAGAAATCCCTTCCGATTTGCGCTGTTCGTCTCTTTTTTTCCGCAGCTTGTGCAGGGACCCATCAGCAGATTTCATGATCTGGGAGGAACGTTGTATGCAGAGCATTCTTTCGACGGGAAGGCGGTAAGTTTCGGTTTGCAGAGGATCCTGTGGGGATTTTTTAAGAAGCTTGTGATCGCGGACAGGATGCTTGTGGCCGTGAATGAGATCATCAGAAATCCGGAGAGCTATGGCGGGGGCTTTGTGTTTGCCGGTATGATGTTTTATGCGTTGGAGCTGTATGCGGATTTTACCGGCGGCATCGATATCACCATCGGTGTGGCGCAGGCTCTCGGAATCAAAGTCACAGAGAACTTCAACCGCCCCTACTTTTCAAAGTCCATCAAAGAGTATTGGCGGAGATGGCATATTACGATGGGAACGTGGTTTACGGATTATATCTTTTATCCCATTTCGGTCTGTAAGCCGATGTTAAAGTTTTCAAAGTTTTCCAGAGAGCATTTCGGAGAAGTGATAGGGAAACGGATGCCCGTGTATCTGTCCTCCTTTGCAGTGTGGTTTGCCACGGGAATTTGGCACGGGGCGAGCTGGAATTTTATTGTGTGGGGATTGGGCAACTGGGCGGTGATCATGATCTCTCAAGAATTCGCTCCGCTTTATCAGAAATTTCATGAGAAGATAAACGGTTTGGTTAACCGGAACAGAGAGCGGGAGAGGAAGTTCCTTTTGGAGAATAACAGTTTTTACAGGCTGTTTCAGATCCTTCGAACGTTGCTGTTGATGAGTTGTCTGCGCAGTTTTGACTGTTACAGGGACGTGCCTCTTACATTCCGCATGTTCGGTTCCATGTTTACAGAAAGAAACTGGCGTGTCCTGTGGGACGGTTCTCTTCTGGAACTTGGGCTTAGTCCGCTGGATTATGGGATTTTGGCGGCGGGAGTCGTTTTGTTAGTCATTGTGAGTTTGGTTCAAAGGAAGGGCAGTGTAAGAGAAAGGATTGCGGCAAAGTCTTATCCGGTGCGTTTTGCGGTATGGTTCGGACTTTTTCTGACGGTGCTGTTAATGGGGGCTTACGGTGTCGGATATGACGCCAGTCAGTTTATTTATAATCAGTTTTAGGGGAAACATACAAAAATGAAAATGAGAAAAACAGTCAGGGTCATTCTCACGGCGGCAATGATCGCGGGAAGCCTGTTTCTGCTGCAGAGGCTGCTTGTGCCCAAGTATGTGAGCGATGTGGTGGAGGGAGGTCTGATCGCCGAATATTACGGCGAGGAAAAAGATCACGATGTAGTCTTTATCGGGGACTGCGAGGTATATGAAAACTTTTCGCCTAAGGTGCTCTGGGAAGACTACGGCATCAACAGTTATATCAGAGGCAGCGCCCAGCAGCTGATCTGGCAGTCCTACTATCTTTTGGAGGACACGCTGCGCTATGAAAAGCCGGATGTGGTGATATTCAACGTCCTTGCCATGCAGTATGACAGGCCGCAGAGGGAGGCTTACAACCGGATGACTCTGGAGGGAATGAGGTGGTCTCCCTCTAAAGTGAAAGCGATACGCGCATCTATGACCGGAGATGAAAAGTTTCTGGATTATGTGTTTCCGCTGCTTCGCTATCATTCCAGATGGAGCGAGGTAGGGGAGGAGGACTTCCGCTATCTGTTTAAAAAGGAGAAAGTCTCTCATAATGGTTATTATATGCGGGTGGACGTAAAGCCGGCAGAGAATGTGCCGGAGGGGAAGATTCTGGCGGACTACCGGTTCGGCGAAAATGCTTACGCTTATCTGGATAAGATGACCGCGCTCTGCGAGGAGGAAGGCATTCAGCTCATTTTGGTGAAAGCGCCGTCGCTCTATCCTTACTGGTACGATGAGTGGGAAGCACAGATGGAGGATTACGCCAAGGAACATGATCTGCTTTACATCAATTTTCTGGAGCTGACAGAGGAAACGGGATTGGACTTTTCCCAGGATACTTACGACGGCGGCCTGCACCTGAATCTCTCCGGCGCGGAGAAGATCACCTCCCATCTGGGAGAGATTTTGCGGCAGGAGGCAGGGCTTAGAGACAGGCGGGGTGAAAAGGAGCTGGCGGAGCGCTGGCAGGAGAAAGCAGCTCTGTATGAAGAGGAGAAACAAAAACAATATGGAGAACTGGCCGGCCAGTAAATGTTTCGGCTTGTCAATAAAAAACACAGGCACTGTGCAGAACGTAACAAAATGTTGGAAAGGAAAGGGCTATCAGGATGAAAAAGAAAGCGGCAGTATTGATTCTGACGGCAGCGCTGCTTCTCGCAGGCTGCGGGAGCGATGCGAAAGTCATTGAGGGAAAAGTAAAGACGCAGGACGGCGGAGCCGCTGCAGAAGCGGAGGAAACGACGGAAGGAGAAGATGCGGAAGTAGGAGTGGAAGAGACATCCCATAAGGGGTATGTTTTTTTGAACGGTGACATTGTTATGGAGATGGACGCGGAAGCGGCTCCGGTTTTGGAACAGCTGGGAGAGCCAAACTCTTACTTTGAGGCGCCGAGCTGCGCGTTCGAAGGTATTGATAAGATGTACACCTACGGCAGCTTTGAACTTGACACTTATCCTATGGGGGATAAGGATTATATCTCCGCTGTTATTTTTAGGGATGATTCGATCACAACACCTGAGGGTGTGGGAATCGGTGACTCCAGAGAAAAACTGACGGAAGCTTACGGCGGTGAGGGGACAGAGGAACTGGGTATGACGGTTTATCGGAAAGACGACATGAAGCTGTGTTTCATTTTTCAGGGAGACAGTATCGCGTCCATCGAGTACCGGACAACGGTACTCGATGAGTAGGAAAGGGCGGGGATTATTCCCCGCCCAGTGCTTTAAAAGCTTCCGACATAGCATTGGTGACCTGACTGTCGCCCATGATAAACAGGACTACGTTTCCTACATTTTCCACAACAACGCTTTCAGCTTCAACACAGACCCATTTCCTCGGATCGGCGTTATCGGCAAGCGTCTGTTTTGCGGCTTCCATGTCGGCGTCTTCCGGCAGTCTTAAGAGGATGCACTGATAGGCGACAACGTTCATCATAGGAACGGAAAAATAGCTTTCCTCGTAGGCGACATCCGTGGTGCCGATCAGGTATTCCGCTGATTCCGCAGGAATTTCCCCTGTACTGTAACTTTCCAGAGAATCTCTGAAATCCTGAGGAAGATCTGCGTTCTCGTAGAGAGAATCCATGACTTCCGAAAGAGGGCCGACCAGTTCGGTCTCTTTTTTATCTGTTTTTCCGCAGGCAGTGAGAAGTGCTGCGGCTGTGATGAGAGACAATACGATCCATTTTTTCTTGAACATAACAATATCCTTTCTTAAAATAATTTCTTGTCAGATCGGCGGCGAAACCTGTTGTTTCTATAATATTGTTGTGCCTAATATATAAATCCAACGCAGGCACGCTTTCGCTGCGGCTCAATCGCAGCGGCACATAACATACCAAAATACGGTATGTAAGTGCCGGCGATTTCACAGCGCCTGCTTATGGATATGTAAATTTTCCACAACTTATACTATGGAAAGAGAAATTTTGCAGCCATCTGCGAGTTACATTATATATCATATCTGCGGATTCGTCCATCAGACTTTCTGTTTTAAAATAGTTTACGCTGTTTGGGAGCGGCTATACCTGCAAAAAACTTTTTTGTATGTCCGGGCATCAGATAATGAATGGAGGAATGCAGTTTGCGGAATGAGTTTTTTAAGGTTTGCCTGCGCGGGATGTACAAATCCGCCGACAGGCGCTGCGAGGCCGCCGGTACTTAGCGAGGTATTTTCGAGCTTAGTACCGTTGCGGCGGAGCCGCAGCGAGAGCGTGCCTGTGGCGGACTTGTACATCCCGTGCAGGCACACAGTAAAAAATCATGATCCGGTAATGAACCGGACATCATAGGAAAAGCGGATTTGTTTTGTGTTATCAGGAAAAATGTGGTACAATAACAAAATGGTATATTTCCGATAGGGGTTTTGAGGAATAAGAATGAAGGACAGGATATATGTCTGCCACACCTATTATCATGCGTATGTGGCATTTTTGAAAGAGCTTCATCTGCGGCGAGAAAGAGGACAGGCCGCCGGGGAAGCAACTCTGTTACTAAGCACCATGTCCAACGATTTTGAACAGTTCGGGGAGCGGGCAAAGGCAACCGGACTGTTTGCTGATGTTATTTCCTTTGAGGAAAAGAGAGAGGACTATTTTCCGGAACTGGCATCTTTTAGGGAGGACAGAGGAAATATTGTTTTTAATATGTGGCAGCGCATACGCTTTACAGGACGTTACGCGAGACTGGAAGCGCCGTTTATTCCGGTAGATTTCAGGGAATACGGAGATATCTATGTGTTTTGCGATTCGGATCCGATCGGGTATTATCTGAACAGGAACAGGATATATTACCATGCCATGGAGGATGGTTTAAACTGTCTTGTCCACTTTGATGCGGCCAGATATGATAACAGAGGACATTTCGGGCTGAAGGCGTTTTTGTCGAAAAAACTGAATCTGATCTTTGTTCAGAACGGTTACGGGAAGTATTGTCTGGATATGGAGGTCAACGATATTTCCGCCATCGCGCTGCCCTGCCCTTATTACAGGGAAGTGCCGAGACAGCCCTTCGTGGACGCGCTGACAAGAGAAGATAAGAATCTTATTTTACAGGCCTTTGTCAGGGATATGGAAGAACTGCAAAAAAGGATAGCGGAGTGCGGCGAAGCGGGAGAAAAAAGGAATAAAATACTGATTCTGACAGATCCGCTCTGTGAACTCGATGTCAGAGAACAGATTTTTAAGGACATTGTGGCGGAATATGAAAAGCAGGGACAGGTTTTCATCAAACCTCATCCCAGAGATGTGCTGGACTACCGCAAGATTTTTCCGGACTATCCGATCTTTGACAAGACGGTGCCGATGGAGATGTTAAACTTTTTCGAGGGACTGCATTTTGAACAGGTGATCACGGTCTTTACGGACTTGAAGGGGATCGGGTTTGCAGATAAATGCGTGAGACTGAGTCATGAATTTATGGATAAGTATGAAGACCCGGAAATGCATAATCAGAATAAACGGATCGGTATCGTTGAGAAAAATGAGGAAGTTTAAGATGCGGAAAAACGGGCGGTATTATTTGAAAGAAGCGGCGGCTAAGGAGATCTGATTATTATGGGGGACATCTTAAAGAAACTGAACAGATTGTTAGATAAAAAACAGAAGAGAACTATGATCCTTATGGTCTTTATGATGATCTTCGGTGCGATTTTGGAGGCTTGCAGCGTCTCTATGGTCATTCCGGTGGTAGGGGTCGTTATGGACGAAGCTTCCGTTACGAAATATGAGATCGTGGGTGAGGTTTACACGGCGCTCCGCATGCAGAGCGTGACGCAGTTTGCTCTTCTGATGATGGCGGCGCTGATCGCTATGTTTGTGGTAAAAAACGTCTATTTGTATTGGCAGATGAAATTTATGTACCGGTTTGTCTATACAAACCAGTTCAGGACTTCCGAGCGGATGATGAAAAATTATCTGCGGAAGGGCTATGAGTTTTATCTGAATGCGGATACGGCGGTGATCCAGAGAAATATCACTTCCGATGTGAACAATATGTATGCGCTGATCCTTGCACTTTTGCAGCTTGTATCGGAAAGCATCGTTTTTGTGGTGTTGGTGGGTGTGATGCTCGTCTCGGATTGGAAGATGACGGCCATTGTGGCGGTACCGCTTTTTGTCACGCTGCTTATTATCAAAAATGTGGTAAAGCCTATTATGAATAGGGCGGGCAAGGAAAATCAGGATTTTTACAGCGGGCTGTTCAAGTGGATATCCCAGACGGTGCAGGGGATCAAAGAAGTAAAAATATCAGGGAAAGAACAGTATTTTACGCAGGAGTATATCAAGTGCGGCAGGGGCTATGTAAATGCGGTGCAGAAGTACACGCTCTACAACAGTATCCCGAGACTTTTGATCGAGACGGTCTGTGTGGCCAGTCTGGTGGGTTATATGATGATACTGGTAAAGGGGGGAGAAAACGTCAGTGAAGTGACGGCCGTGCTGTCAGCCTTTGTGGTGGCGGCGATGCGCATTATGCCCTGTGCCAACCGGATCAACAACCAGCTGACATCCATTGCGTTCTATCAGCCGTTTTTTATGGGCGTCAGCGACAATCTGCAGGATGAGATATCCGGTGAGAATACGGATATGAGCTTTGCGGAAGTGGCGAAGGAGAAGCTTCCTGTGAAGAAAACCATCGAACTGCGGGATATCACCTACCATTATCCCAATGCGGAACCTCTTATTTTTGATCACGCGGATATGGAGATTCCGGTGGGGGCAGCAGTGGGCATCGTGGGAGCGTCCGGCGCCGGAAAGACCACGGTGGTGGACATTCTGCTTGGGCTTTTGGAGATTCGGACCGGCGGCGTTTACGCCGATGGGGTGAGCATCAGGAAAAATTACAGAAGCTGGCTAAAGAATGTAGGATATATCCCCCAGATGATTTTTATGCTGGATGATACGATCCGCAAAAATGTGGCGTTCGGCATTGCGGAGGATGAGATCGACGAGGACAGGCTCTGGGAAGTGCTGAAGGAAGCCCAGTTGGATGAATTTGTGAGAAGTCTGCCGGAGGGCGTGGATACAAGTATTGGAGAACGGGGGATCCGTATTTCCGGGGGACAGAGACAGCGTATCGGTATCGCCAGAGCGCTCTACTATGATCCGGAGGTGCTGATTCTGGACGAGGCGACGTCCGCCCTTGACAACGATACGGAGGCGGCGATCATGGATTCCATCAACAGTCTTCATGGCAGAAAGACATTGATCATCATTGCACACAGACTGCAGACTATCGAAAAGTGCGATATGATCTACCGGGTGGAAAACGGAAAAGCAGTGCTTGAGAAGGACAGGAGAGGGACCGGTGCATAACCGGATAGAAGAAGCGGATACGGAGGTGCGGTTATGGCATCCATAGCAATTATTACTGCGCGGGGCGGTTCTAAGAGAATACCGGGAAAGAATATCAGGGATTTTGTCGGAAAGCCCATCATTGCTTACAGTATAGAAGCAGCCCGTGAGAGCGGCATCTTTGACGAAGTCATGGTGTCCACGGACAGTGAAGAGATAGCGGCTGCGGCGAAAAAGTACGGAGCGGCCGTGCCGTTTTTGAGGAGTGAGAAGACCAGCAATGACTGGGCGACGACGGCGGACGTCCTGCTTGAAGTGATAGAAAATTATAGAATTCGGAATAGACAGTTTGAACGGATATGCTGTATATATCCTACGGCGCCGTTTTTGACCGGAGAGAGGTTACGAGAGGCAAATAAGGTGTTGGAAGATGCAAAAGCAGAGTCGCTGATGCCTGTGGTGAGATTCAGTTTCCCGCCGCAGCGTGGGATGGTCATCAGAGAAGGGCGGGTGGATTACCGGTATCCTGAGTTTAGAAATACAAGAAGTCAGGATTTGGAGGTGATGTACCACGACTGCGGTCAATTCTACTTTTGCAAGACGGATGCTTTTTTGAAGCATCGCACGATGGTGACACCGGATACGGTGCCTTTTGAGATGTCTGAGGAGGAAGTGCAGGATATTGACAATCTGCCGGACTGGGAGATGGCGGAGCTAAAGTATAAGATGCTCGTACAAAAAAGGGAGGGCTGTCATGTTCCGTCTGTTTGATAAAATTAAGAAAAATGAAGTTTATTTAATCGCGGAAATGAGCGCGAACCACGGCGGTGATCCGGAGAATGCGCTGGAGATCGTCAGGCAGGCTGCCGCCGCAGGGGCGGACTGCGTAAAAATTCAGACTTACACAGCGGATACGATCACGATCGACTGTGACAGGGAGAGTTTTCGTATCAAAGGCGGTCTGTGGGACGATTATAAGCTCTATGATCTGTACGTGGATGCAGGAACGCCTTGGGAATGGCAGGGGCGAATCAAGCAGGAATGCGAGAACTGCGGCGTCGATTTTTTGTCGAGTCCTTTTGACCGTACGGCGGTGGATTTTCTGGAGGAGATTCATGCAGAGGCGTACAAGATCGCCAGTTTTGAACTGGTGGATATTCCGCTGATCGAGTATGCGGCGTCAAAAGGCAAGCCTATGATCATTTCATGCGGGATGGGGAGCATACAGGAGATACAGGATGCGCTGGACGCCTGTAAAAGAGTCGGAAACGACAAGATCGTACTGCTTAAGTGCTGCAGCGAGTATCCGGCTCCGTGGGCGGATATGCATCTGGGGAATATACCGGATATGAAAAAACGATTTGGAGTGCCCGTCGGGCTGTCGGATCACAGCATGGGAAGTTTAGGAGCGGTGGTTGGCGTATCTTTAGGAGCCTGCGTTGTAGAAAAACATATCTGTCTTCCCGGTGTGGAGAGTGCGGACAGCGGTTTCAGCATGCCGGTGGAGGAGTTCGCGCAGATGGTGCAGGATGTGAAACACGCGAAAATAGCAGCGGAGGGTCCGGATTATACTCTGACGGAAGGGGAAAAGAAGCAGGCGGCCTTCAGACGCAGTATTTTTGCGATAAAAGATATCGGCGCAGGAGAAGAATTTACCTTGGAGAATGTCGGAATTATCAGACCGGGGGACGGTATCGCGCCTAAGTATCTGGGCAGACTTTTGGGAGAGAGATCACAGAGAAACATACTGCGCGGGGAACCGATCACTGAATCGGATCTGGGAAGGATAGGAGATATATGAAGATGAAAGTAGGGGACAGTGCCTCTTTTGCTAAAACGATCACAGAGACAGATATCAGCCTGTATGCGGGCTTGACCGGAGATTTTAATACGGCGCACATCAATGAAGAGGAGGCAGCCAGAGGACTTTTCGGGAAGAGAGTGGCTCATGGCATGTTGTCTGCGGGGCTGATTTCTGCCGTGCTGGGCACAAAACTTCCCGGTGAAGGAACTGTATATCTCAGTCAGAATCTGAACTTTTTAAAGCCGGTAACGGCGGGGGATACCGTTACGGCAGCATGCAAAGTGACGGAGATTCTGAATGCCGAAAAAGGGATATTCAAGCTTGAGACAAAATGCGTCAATCAGGCCGGGGAATGTGTGATCGACGGCGAAGCTGTGGTCAAATATACGGAAAACGGGAATACGGAGCAGGAGAAAGAGCAGGCCGGAACATTTTACTCCGAGGAAGAATTGAAGAAACTGGGATTGAAAAAATACGGCCAAGATGTGCGGATCAGCAGAAACGCGGTTCTTTATCATCCGGAACTGTTAGAGATCGGGAATCATGTGAGGATCGACGACTTTACGACCATAAGCGGCAGAGTTGAACTTGGCGATTATGTTCATATTGCGCAGTTCTGCGGGCTGTATGGCGGAGAGGCGGGAATCTTCATGGACGATTTCTCAGGTCTTTCCTCGCGGGTAGTGATCTATGCAACATCAAACGATTACTCGGGGGAATCTCTGACAAATCCAACTGTGCCGATGAAGTATAAGGCGGCCGATAAAAATGCGGCGGTGCATTTGTGCAGACATGTGATCATCGGTACTACGTCCGTGATACTTCCGGGGGTGACGATCGGGGAAGGAAGCTCCGTGGGAGCACTCTCTATGTGCGGGAAGGATCTTGCGCCTTGGGGCGTATACGCGGGAAGCCCGGTCAGACGGATCAAGGAGCGCAGCATGAAATTGCTGGAGCTGGAAAAAGAACTGAGGGCCGAAGAAAAATCCGGAGAAATGATCTGACAGAAAGGCGGCGGAATGTTTTACATCAGAGCGGACGGCAATGAAAAGGTCGGCATGGGGCATGTGATGCGCTGTTTGACGATCGCGGAGGCGCTTAGGCGGCTTGGCTGGGAAGTTTTGTTTATCACAGCGGATGAAAGACCGGTAAAACTGATAGAGATGAGAGGCTTTGGGGTGAAAACATTGTCTGCCCGGTATGATGATATGGAGGCGGAACTGCAGATATTGATGGCGGTTTTGGCAGAAAGCGGGCGGGAGACACCTGATGAGATAAAAATTCTTGTGGACAGCTACTTCGTCACGAAGCGCTATCTGGAAAAACTGGGATCCGCAGCGAAAGTCATTTTGATGGATGATGAAAAGAAAGAGATCTATCCCTGCGACGGGCTGGTCAACTATAATATATTTGGTGAGACATTGGGATACGAAAGGGATTATCCGTCACAGACAAAACTGTTTCTCGGCTGTTCTTATATGCCGCTCAGGGAGCAGTTTCGTGATCGGCCTTATCGGGTGAGGGAAAGGGCGGAGAATATTCTGCTTACTACCGGCGGTGGAGACAGCTGCCATATGGCTCTTGCGATGGCAGAGCGGCTGATGGATAAAAGCAGCGTGAAAGGGATGGACATTCCGGTCTGGCATATTGTCTGCGGCCCTTATCACCCTGACACGGGGAGGCTAAAGGAACTTGCATCACAATGCGGAATACTGCGGATACATGAGAATGTGACGCAAATGTCAGATTTGATGATGGGATGCGATATTGCGGTATCGGCGGCGGGCAGTACATTTTATGAACTGAGCAGCATAGGAATACCTGTGGTGGGATTCTACTTTGCCGAAAACCAGCGCATAAATATGGAGACTTTTGCAAAGCTGACACCCATAAAAAATGCGGGGGATTTTTCGGCACAGCCGGAGAGCGTGCTTGATTTTATAGAAGAAGAGGTGGAAAGACTGTGCGGAGAAAAAACGCTTCGGGAAGAGATCAGTCAAAGCATGAAAACCATAGTGGACGGCAGGGGGGCGGACAGGCTGGCAAAGGGATTTTGTTCCCTCTGATTGGTATCGCGGCGGCTTTTGCCGTCTGCAGTTTTTTGCTGTGGTTGGGATATCGGAGTGTGGACGCAGGAATAAAAGAGGAACCGCAAGACGTGGTCGCGACAGGCGACAGTATTATCGGGAAAGAGCGGAACGACGGAACGGTGGAGGAATACTTTGAAAAATATTCCGGACTGACTATGGTAAACGGCGCCTTTGGCGGCAATTGCGCCAGCGTCGGGGAGAATGCGGGCAGATATTCTTATCAGAGCGAGTCCATCACACTGCCGGAACTGGCGAAGGCTATCTGTTGCCGGGACTTCAGTGTGCAGCGGGCAGATCTGGCAATGAGCCAGACAAAGATAGAATATTTTGACGATTCGCTCAAAAATCTTTCGGAGGTGGATTTTAATCAGACAAAGGTGCTTATGCTGGCATTTGGGACTAACGATTATCTGAGCGGAAAAAAAACGGATGATCCGGCGGATCCATATAATGTGGAGACTTACGGGGGAGCTCTCAGGTATGGGATAGAGCTGCTTGAAAAGACATATCCGGATCTGGAGATTGTTCTTGTGACGCCGCTTTTTTGCCATATATCCGGATGGGAAAACTGTCTGGAGCAAAGTTTTTATGGGGGCGAAACGTTGGATAAATACGTGGAGACGGAAAAAAAGGTTGCAGAACAGTACGGGGTGTATGTGATAGATGTCTTTTATGAGTCAGGGATCGATGAGAGTAACTTCGAGGAATACATGGAAGAGGGCGGCCTGCATCTGAACAGAGAGGGAAGAGAGAAGTATGCCCGTTTTCTGGCGCAAAAAACGACGGAGCTGCTAAAGGAGAAAAACGAATGAAGACACCCGTTGAAGTATGGAAAGAATTGAAAGAGAATATGCGTAAAGAATGGAAGAGCGCATTTTGGACAGTGTTCCTTTTGGGGCTTATGATACATCTGCCCGTGATGATCGGCGACTTTCCTAATCATGACGGGCTTGCCGGCATGTACTTTGATCAGAATATGATTACCTCAGGGAGATGGTTCCTTTCCATTGCCTGCGGCCTTTCTTCATACTTTGCGCTGCCGTGGGTGAACGGGGTACTGTCCTTGATTTTTTTGGGTATAGGCGGGGCGGCCTTGATCGAATTTTTGGAGATTAAGAGCGAGCCTGCTGTTTTGTTGATTTCCGGGCTGCTTGTGAGTTTTCCGGCGCTTGCATCGACCTATGCCTATATCTTTACCGCGGACGGGTATTGCATGGCGCTTAGTTTTTCCATTCTGGCTGCGGCGTTTACCAAAAAATGGGAGTGGGGGTTTATACCGGGAGGGATCTGCCTTGCGTTTAGCATGGGGGCTTATCAGTCCTATCTTTCTTTTGCCATGCTGCTTGCCATGTACGGCGCACTGATGGTGCTTTTGAGTGAAGGGTCTGTTAAAAGAAAGATAGGAAAGACCCTGCATTATCTGTACATGGGCCTGTTGGGAACAGGACTTTACTATGTGATGCTGCAGATCCTTTTGAGAGTGCAGGGAAAGGAGTTAGATACCTATCAGGGGATCAACGGAATGGCAGCAGGAGGCGGGTTTTCTCCGGCGGAAAGACTGAGGAACATTTACAGCGATTTCTTTGCATTTACAGGAAATGGCAAGGTGTTGTATAATAATATGATATCCTTTGTTTCCTGCGGGATACTCGGCGTGACGGCGGTCGTTTTAGCTGTACGGCTTGTCGTGCGGAAAGGATATTATAAAAAATGGTATTTTTACCTGATCTGCCTGTCAGCGTGTTTGCTTGTTCCGGCAGCTTTTAATGTGGTATTGATGATCTCGCCGGAGGTGACTTATCACCTGCTGATGCGGTATCAGTGGTGTCTGGTCCCGATTTTACTGTTGGCTTTTTTGTGCCGCTTCGGGTTTTTGCAGACGGAGCTTTCGGGGCAGTTCTCTCCGCTGCACAGAAGGGATCCGGAGACGTTGAAAAAGCCTACGGTGATCTGCAATATCATTGTGCAGTGGGCAGTGTTTCTTGCGGCGGCGGTGTTGGTCGTGCATTACGGGGTGACCGACAATATCGCATACTCGAATCTGCAGAAAAAGTATGAAAAGACCTATGCTTACTGTCTGCGTCTGGCGGACAGAATGGAGCAGACCGAAGGCTACTATACGGGGATGCCCGTGGCAATGACCGGGGTGCAGAGCAGAAAAAATTTGCCGGAGACGGATATTACCGGGGCGGTGACTGACAATATGATCGGTATGTCGGGAGATTATCTGCTCTATACGGATACCAACTATCAGGCATTTATGAAATATTATCTGGGAGTTACCATCGAGTTAGTACCCGATGAGGAGATGGAACGGATATACACGACAAAGGAGTACCGGGAATTGAATAGTTTTCCCGAGGACAATTCCATGAGAGTCGTGGACGGGATTCTTTATATTAAGACGGAGTGAGGCGGCGACGTGATTTCAATTATTATACCTGCATATAACGAAAAAGAGAATATAGAGAGAACGGCAAAAATCGTTTCGGGCATTTTGGAGGAGGAAAAGATTCCTTTTGAACTGTTGTTTGTGGACGACGGTTCCGCAGACGGCACATACGGGGAGGTCTGCCGGCTGTCAGATTCGGATCACAGAATACGGGGAGCGGAGTTTTCCAGAAATTTCGGAAAAGAGGCGGCTATTTTCGCGGGACTGGAACTTGCGGAGGGGGACGCTTGTATTGTCATGGACTGTGATCTGCAGCATCCGCCGCAGGTGATCCCGGAGATGTACAGGCTGTGGGAGCAGGGATATGAGGTCGTGGAAGGAGTCAAGAAGAGCCGCGGCAGGGAGAGTATTTTTTACAAAATGTCTGCCGGAGCATTCTACGGGATCATGAGCAAACTGATGAAGATGGATCTGCGTTCTTCCTCGGATTTTAAACTTCTCGACAGGAAAGTGGTTAATGTCCTGTTGGGACTCGGCGAGCGCAATACGTTTTTCAGAGCGTTGTCTTTTTGGGCCGGTTTTCGGTCTGTGAAGGTGGAATATGAGGTGCAGGAGAGGGCTTACGGCAGCAGTAAATGGTCTTTTCGAAGTCTGCTCAAATATGCGGTCTCCAATGTGACTTCTTTTAGTACGGTGCCGCTGCAGCTTGTGACGTTTATGGGGGTGGTTTCGATCCTGTTCAGCATTGTTCTCGGGGGGCAGACGCTTATTAAATACTTGATGGGAACGGCGGTAGAAGGGTTTACGACAGTGATTCTGCTGCTTCTCATCATCGGCGGATTTATTATGATGAGTCTGGGTATGATCGGGCATTATCTGGCGCGGATCTATGATGAAGTGAAGGGACGGCCCCGCTATATCATCCGCAGCAAGACGGACAGGAAGTGAAGGATAGTGGAAAGGACATGATTGTTGAGATGGGAAGACAAGGGCAGCAGAAAAAGAGGATGGCAAATATAGAAGCGCTGCGTTTGGTTGCGATGATGATGGTGGTGTCCCTTCATTATCTGGGAAAGGGCGGACTTTTGGGCAGACTGGACGGTCCCCTTTCGGTGAAGGATCATGCGGCATGGCTGCTTGAGAGTTTTTCCATTGTTGCAGTGAATGTCTACGTGCTGATCAGCGGTTACTTTCTGGTGGAGACAAAATTTCGAATAAAGCGTGTGATCACGCTGGTGCTGCAGATATTATTTTACAGTTGTCTGCTGCCGGTCATGCTGATCCTTACAGGGCAGTTATCTTTTGGGGAGCTGACACTCTATGATATCTGGCAGTGTATTTTTCCGGTGCAGATGAAACAATACTGGTTTATGTCGGCGTATGTGCTGTTGTTTTTGTTTATGCCCCTTTTGAACGCGGCGGTGCATGCCGTGAAGAAGGAGCAGCTTCAAGCGGTCATCGCCCTGCTGCTGTGCGTGGAATCCTTTGGCAAGACAGTGATTCCGGCGAGGCTTGCGCTGGACAGTGAGGGATACGATGCCCTCTGGTTTATGACGGTGTATCTGATCGCCGCGTATATCCGGCTTTACGGGATTCCGTTTCTGGAGAAAAGAAACAGGGCGGCAGCCTGTTATGTGCTGTCCTGTCTCGGAATATACGGCCTTGTTATGCTCATTCGCGGTCTGTTTCTTGTGACGGGACGGTTTGAAGACTTTATGACGTCGCCTGTCGCATATAATCATCTGTTGACGATCTGGGCGGCAGTGACGCTGTTTTATGCATTCCGGAATTGGGAGTTTGGAAAAAAGGAGTCCGGACTTTCAGCTTTTGTCTGCAGGATTACGCCCTATAGTCTCGGTGTGTATCTGCTCCACGAGCAGCTTTATGTCCGCTATGAGTGGCCTATTTGGCTGGGAGCAAAGCAGTGTAGTTCCGTGGGATCGCTGCTGTGGCACTGGGCTTTGGCAATTTTAGTCGTGATGGCCAGCGGGCTTACTGTGGATTTTTTCCGGAGTATTTTGTTTCGAGGGGCGGGGAGGCTGTTTGCAGGCGGCAGGCTGGAGAGTGCGCTGCAGAGGCTGGATGCGCGGATAAACGGTGAAAAAGTATGAGTGACAGGCATCTGAAAACAGAAAAAATTTTATATTTCATTTTTCCGGCAGTGCTGGCGGTCTATCCGATGCGGAATATCTGGCTCGGCCTGGAAATGATGGACGGTGGGTACAGCGCCGGAAATTACCTCTTTCTGGACAGGGTAAATCCGATGTGGCTGTTTTCCACCTATCTGGCGAATGTGACGGGAAAATTTTTCACAGGACTGCCGGGCGGGCAGACTCTGATAGGGCTGCGGTTTTACGGCGCTCTGGTGGTCAGCGTGATGGCTGTTTTGGCCTACCTGTTTTTTACAAAGGCAGTGCGGATGCAAAGCTTTCCGGTGCTGATCGGGGAGTTGCTTGCGCTCAGTCTGTGCTGGTGTCCGACGACGGTACTTTACCACTATATGACTTACTTTTTCTTTAATGTCGGGATCATGGTTTTGTATCTGGGACTGGTAAAAGAAAGGCGGCTGCTTTTGTTTTTAGCAGGCATGTTGTTGGGGATGAACGTGCTGGTACGGTTTCCGAATCTGACCGAGGCAGCGTTGATCTGTTCTCTATGGTATTATGGCTTTTTGCAGAGGAAGCGGGTCAAGGATGTACTGCAGGAGACAGGGGTCTGTCTGTTTGGCTATCTGGCGGGGATCGGGATCCTTTTAGCGTCCATTGCAGCAAAGTATGGAATACAGGAATATATCGCGGGGATCGGGCGGCTTTTGGAGATGCCTTCCGAGGCGTCGGATTACAGCGCCGTTTCCATGGTGTTTACGGTGTTGTTGGATTATAAATTCAGCGCGAAATGGCTGATCCATATGGTTCTTTTGGTGACGGCGGGATGTTTTGTCTCTGCGGTCATTTATAGGGCGGCAGATCGTTTTTATCCGACGGATAAGGGCGGGATGACACATGAGAAAGGCTCTGCGCGGTACGTAGAGCTTATCGGAATGGCCCTGTTTTTGGGATGCATTCTGGCGCTGTTTCGCTGGTGGCATGCGATCGGCGTTTTTAATGTGAAATACTATACTTATGAGAGTATGTTCCAGTGGGTGGCGGTGTTCCTGCTTCTGACGATTTTTACGGGGATCTATGTGCTGTTTTCAAAGAAGTGCACCCGCAACGAAAAACTGCTTGCTTCCATGGTGTTGATTTTGATTGGTGTGACGCCTCTGGGCAGCAATAACCATCTGTATCCGAACATCAATAACATGTTTTTGGTCTTTCCCTTCAGCATCCTGTTTTTCCGGCGCTTTTTGAAGAATGCATGGGGGAATAGAGAGATACGGATCGGTAAAGCGGAACACAGGGTCTCCCTGTTTCCGGCGGGAGCGATGCTCGGGGCTTTTCTGGCAGCCACAGCCATGCAGTGTCTGTTGTTCGGCGCGGTCTTTACATTCAAGGACGGGATGTATGGTGAGAAAAGAGATACGAGGATAGAGAATCATGCCGTCCTGAAAGGCATTGTGACAAACGCATCTCTGGCGGAGGCCGTGGAGGGGTTGACGGAATATGTGGAGACGGAAGGACTATCTGACAAGAGTGTCATTTTGTACGGATGGATTCCGGGGGTTTCTTATATTCTGAATATGCCTGCCGCTATTTCGACTACGTGGCCCGATCTGGCCTCTTACAATTATGTGGTGATGGCGGAGGACATGGAGAGGCTGCGGGAGAGCGGAGAGAGGCCGCTCGTCATTCTGGGAACATGGCCGGAGCAGTGGATACGCGGGGAAGCACTGACAGAGGAAGAGATCGAGCGCTTTATGCTGAACGGGAAATGGGAGATGCTCTACGGCTACATGTTGGAGCAGGGGTATGAAAAAGTTTACGGGAATGAATTGTTTACAGTCTACCGGTGATATCATTTCATAAAGAGGAGATAACATTATGATCAGATTTAACGTACCTCCCTATACGGGAAAAGAGATGGACTATATCAAACAGGCTGTGGAAGCGCAGAAGATCTGCGGGGACGGTGAGTTTACAAAAAAATGCGGCGAGTGGATCGAGAAGAGGACGGGGACGAAGAAGTGTCTGCTGACCACTTCCTGCACTCATGCAACGGAGCTGGCGGCGTTGCTTACAGATATCAAAGAAGGGGATGAGGTAATCATGCCTTCCTATACTTTTGTCTCTACGGCAGACGCCTTTGTGCTGCGGGGAGCGAAAGCAGTATTTGTAGATATCCGGCCGGATACGATGAATATCGATGAGACAAAGATCGAAGCGGCCATCACAGAGAGGACGAGAGCCATTGTACCGGTGCACTACGCCGGAGTATCCTGCGAGATGGATACGATCATGGATATTGCGAAGCGGCATAACCTGACGGTAATTGAGGATGCGGCGCAGGGAATTCTTTCAACCTATAAGGGGAAACCTCTCGGCGTGATCGGCGACTTTGGGTGTTTCAGCTTCCATGAGACAAAAAACTACAGCATGGGAGAGGGCGGCGCACTCTTGATCCAGCGGGAGAAAGATATCGAGGAGGCGGAGATCATCAGGGAGAAGGGCACCAACAGGAGCAGGTTCTTCCGCGGCCAGATCGATAAGTACACATGGGTAAATTTCGGCTCCTCCTATCTGCCCAGCGATATGAATGCGGCTTATCTCTACGCGCAATTGGAACTGGCAGATGAGATATTCGAGGATCGCATGAACAGTTGGGAGCATTATAGGAGGGAACTTGCACCGCTTGCGGAAAAGGGTGAGATCGAATTGCCGGTGATTCCCGAAGGATGCAGCCACAATGCCCATATGTTTTATATCAAGGCGAAAGATTTGGAAGAGCGCACGGCGCTTTTGGCGTTCCTGAAGGAAAAGGGGATTTTGTCGGTGTTCCACTATATTCCTCTGCACAGCGCCCCGGCCGGGAAAAAATTCGGGCGTTTTCATGGGGAGGATATCTACACGACAAGAGAGAGCGAGCGGTTGGCAAGGCTGCCGATGTACTACGGACTGAAATCCGAGCAGGTGGAGTATATATGCGAGCAGGTTAAAGCGTTTTACGGTATGGGATGAGGGCGGCGAAGGAGCGGATTGAGAACCGGGCGGGGAAACAACTATGTCAGAATTGCGGATACAGGGGGAGAAAATATATCTTCGTCTGATGACAATAGAAGATACGGACAGGATCGTGAAGTGGAGGAACAATCCGCGGGTGCGGGATCATTTTATTTACCGGAAGCCCTTTACAAGACAGGGGCATCTCGCGTGGGTAGAGAACAGAGTAAACACCGGCGAAGTGATCCAGTTCATCATCTGTGAAAAGGGGACGGACAGGCCTGTGGGCAGCGTTTATTTTCGGGACATAAGCAGAGAACACCATAATGCGGAGTATGGCATTTTTATCGGGGAAGACGATGCGGTGGGGCATGGGATCGGTTCGGAAGTGTGCCGGCTTGCCTGTCAGTACGGTTTCACAGAGAAAAAATGGCACAAGATCAGGCTACGGGTATTTCCCGAAAACGAAGCGGCTATGAGAAGTTATGAAAAGGCCGGATTCGAGAAAGAGGCTTTTTTAAAGGGCGAAGTATACATTGACGGCGTATACCGGGATGTGATTCTGATGGGGCTTGTGAACCCGGAGGAAAGGCAAGGGTGCTGGAATGAAAAAGGTTAGTTTTGTAATCCCATGTTACCGTTCGGCGATGACGATCGGGAAAGTGGTGGAAGAAGTTGAAAACAGTATGGCAAAGCTGTCGGACAGATACAGTTATGAAATCATTCTGGTGAATGATTATCCGGAGGACGATACCTTTGAGACGATCAGGAGACTCGCGGAGGAAAAGGACTATATTACGGGAATCAACTTTGCCAGAAATTTTGGGCAGCATGCTGCGCTGATGGCGGGCTTCCATTATTGCGGCGGGGATATTACAGTGTGTCTGGATGATGACGGGCAGACGCCGGCGGACGAGGTGGGAAAGCTGCTCGATAAGCTGGAGGAAGACTTTGACGTGGTCTATGCGAAATACAGCCATAAGCAGCATTCGGTATTTCGCAATTTGGGCAGCAGAGTAAACGATATAATGACCAGATTTATGCTGGGGAAACCTAAGGAATTGTATATTTCCAGCTATTTTGCGGCAAAGAAGTTTGTGATTAAAGAGATGATAAAATATCAGAATCCGTATCCTTATGTGATCGGTTTGGTGCTGCGCACCACCAAAAGGATCGCTAATGTGGAAGTAAACCACAGGGAGCGGGAAATCGGAACATCCGGCTATACGTTAGGAAAGCTATTCGGGCTGTGGTTTAATGGCTTTACGGCTTTTTCCATCAAACCGCTGCGCTTTGCTACGGCCTGCGGCGGGCTTTGCGCGCTGGCAGGGTTTTTGTATGGCATCTATACGATCATCAAGAAGTTCATCAATCCCATCGCGCCTATGGGATGGAGTTCTACCATGTCGGCGATCATGTTTATCGGCGGCATGATGATGCTGATGTTGGGACTGATCGGGGAATACATCGGCCGGATCTACATCAGTTTGAATAATGCGCCCCAGTATGTGATACGGGAAACCACGGGAAAAGAGTTATGAGAAGAACGGTAACATGGATATTGTATATCATGATGGGCGTACAGATCCTTTTCGGTTGCGCTTATTTTGCGGGCAACCTGGGAGCGGAGCAGCAATTTTATGAAAATGCCGTCCCCTTTTTGCCGATGTGGGCAGTCTCGTTGATTCAGCTTAGCTTTGCGGCGGCCGCCACATGGTATGTGTTGGGGAAAGTGGGATTTCAGAAAAATAAGTATCTGCGGGCGTATGTCTGCGCCTTTCTGCTGACAGTGCCTTTCTTATTGCAGATGCATGCGGCGAGACTAATATGGTCTGCGGCTTTTTCCTCCTTTTTGTGGCTGTTTGGACTGGCTTTTGAGACGATGAAAAACGGACTTTCCCGAAGCCGTGGGGCTGCGCTTTTTTGCGCCTATATTTTGTACGGTTTAGTCTGTCCGGACGGTATATGGCTCGGGGGGATTTTGCTGCTTGCTGCCTATTTCCTGAGAAGGAAATATGGCGTGGGCGAGGGAGTCAAAGCGCGGCAGAGTTCGGGCACTGGAAGCGTACGCTTGGTGTTGGCAGGGGTTCTTGCTGCGGGTGTGATCTTTGCGGCGAATCAGGGGCTGAACAACGCTTTTCCGCAGGCGCGCATTATCTACAGGGAGAATAATCCGAGTATGGCGTTATTGTCCCGGTTTGTATGGCCGAATTTCGGCAAGAGTTATTATTTTTGGACGGACGAGATCAAGGAGGTGCTGTCGGAAGAGACGGCGGTGGAGATCAGCAGACGGCCGGAACTTGTGGCGGAGGAATTTTACTTCCCGCTGGAGGAGGCTTACGGGAAAAGGAAAGCGGTAAATTTATGTCTGGAGATGGGAAAGAACTGCCTGAAATATAGAACAAAAGAGATTGCGTCTGAGATGGGCAGAGATTTTGCAGATTATTTTCTGTTACCCTTTACAATAGAGAGAAACTTAAAAGGCGAGGGCGCAGCCCTGACAGCTTGGAATTACGGACGGATGAGAGAGCATACGCCTGTTCTTGTAAAGTATTACTACCGGTACGGAACGTTTGAGCTGTCTGTGCTCCTTTTGGGGAGTTTTTTGCTCTGGGCATTCAAAGGGGTTGACCATATGAGTCAAATTTTGAAGCGGAGAACGGCAGGGCAGAATTATATCTTGTTTACGTTGGTATTATATACGTTTTGGTATACGGCGCGCAGCAATTTTCCCATCGACTATAAGATGGCGCTGCCAATCCTGTTTATCTGGTATCTGGCGTCTGTCGCAGGACTTGTGGAAGAGGAAACAAAATGATCGTAAAATTATTGATGCTTGGCATCTGGATGGTGCTTGTGCCTTGGGGAATGGGGTACTTTGCATTGAGAGTGGGAAGAAAGAATACCGTGGAGGCAGGTTATGCCTTTTGCCTTGGTTATATGCTGATGTGGGCGCTTTTTCAACTGATCGCGGTGCCCGTCATCATAAAGGAGGGGGAGTTCCCTCTGGTGGAGTTTGTCTTTGAGGCGGTCAGCCTGACGCTTGCTCTTGCAGGTCTGTTTTTGTTTGCGATGCAGCTGAAAGAAGGCCTTTGGAAAGAGTGGTGTTCCTTTGGAAAAGAAGCGTTCGGAAAAATCAAAGAAAAGGCAGTTCCGCTGTTTTTCTGGGCTGTTTTCGGCGCAGGCCTGCTTTTTCAGATGGCGCAGGCCTACCTTCTTGCCTATGCGGACGGCGACGATGCCTTTTACATTCCGATATCGCTGACGGCTTCTCAGGGAGGAAGTCTTTATACGAGTATCCCTTATACCGGAGAAGGAAGCACACTAAATCTGCGCTACGGGCTGGCGCCGTTCCCGGTCTGGGTGGGATTTATCGCATCAAAATGCCGGGTCAACGCGGCCGTGGCGGCTCACTCGCTGATGCCTCTTGTGCTGATCCCGGTGACCTACGTTTTGTATTTGGAGATCGGAAGACGCTTATGTTCGGGAGATTTTTGTACCGGAGAAAAGAAAGGGCGAATGCGGAAAGAGACGCTTTTGCCGCTGTTTATGATATTTGTGGCACTGCTGCAGATATTTGGCAACTACTCGATTTATCCGGCGTCCACGTTTCTGCTGACGAGGACCAGACAGGGGAAAGCAGCTTTAGGAAATGTGGTTTTGCCTTTCTTTATCCTGCTTCTCTATAAAATGGCGGAGGAAGTGAAGGTGCGGGGGAAGGCTCGTGCGCAGAGCGTACTGTGGCTGATGGCGGCCATGACGGCGGGATGTCTTTGCAGCACGATGTCGGGGTTTTTGTGCAGTATGTTTGTGATGCTGACGGCATTTTTGATCTTCCTTTTGTATCGGAAACCGTTCATTTTGCTGCAGGGATTTTTGGGGTGTGTGCCGGGCATCGCTTATGCGCTGCTTTATCTGAAACTGTAGAAAAAGAAGAAAGTGGAAAGTGAAGGCTATGTGGGACGAGATACTTCTTTTGTTTAAAAACTATATTGGAAACGGCTTGGCCGCAGGACTATTTGTCCTCTCCTTTCTTTATCTGTTGTGTGTGGAAAAAGACCGTTCAAAGAGGATCATCCTGCTGTATACTTCGGCGGTGGTGCTCGTGCTTTTTTTCTGTCCTCTGTTTGCGGCGGTGATCTTTCGTTTTCTGGATCCGGAGACCTATTACCGTATCTTATGGCTGGTGCCGATGACGGCAGTGATTGCCTATGCCGGTATCCGTTTTGTGGCGGGATGCACAAAGAAGTGGATAAAAACGGCGGCGGTATTGGCTGTGTGCGGTTTGATCGTGCTGACAGGCGACTACGTTTATGACAACCCTTTTTTCAGCAGGGCTGAAAACCGCTTCCATGTGCCTCAGTCGGTGATCCATGTCTGCGATGCGATCGTTGTAGAGGGGCGGGAAGTGCGGGCGGCTTTCCCGGATGAGATGATTCCGTTTGTCAGACAGTACACGGGTATTGTCTGCATGCCGTACGGCAGGGACACACAGGTAGAGCGTTGGGGCAAGACTAACGAGCTTTACGAAGCACTGAAGGAAGAAGTGTTGGACTGTGAGAAGATCGCGGCGCTGGCGATCCGGCAGGAGTGCCACTATATCATTGTAAACGCGGCAAAAAAGGGACAGGAAGATTTTGAAAAAAACGGCTACCATTTTGTGGAAACGGTAGCCGGTTATTCCATCTATTTGCAGGATGGAGTCTATTTAGGTATTGACTTCCCGGAGGAGGAATAGGCGCCGCGGACGACTAGAAATCGTAGTCGTGGAACTTGTTGAGGGCATCTAAGAATCTGTCCGCAAGGAGGGCATGTCCTTTTTCATTCAATGCAATATGGTCTTCCAGATACTGCGGCGCGATCTCTTCATATATACTGCCGTAAAAATTATCCACGAAAGAGACGTTATTCTCAATACAGGTCACCGACTGCATTCCAACATAAAAGTTGAGGGGTTCTTCTAAAACATTCCGCTCAAAAGAGGAGGAATAGTTTCCGTTTTTATCCACCGCGTAAGCGTAGGTCGGGGACATGACGATGATGCGGGTATCCGGCAGCAGTTCTTTGACCAGATCGATTCCGGCGTTGAGGGCGCCGCAAAATGTGGTAGGATCGTTTTCATTCTCCTCATCTTTCACAACCCGCTGTTCCAGATAATCCGATCCGTCATAGTAAATACACAGTACGTCCAGCTCACTGTAGTCGATAGACTGCAGCAGATCGGTGGACTCTTTCACATCTGCCGGAAGGCCGCCTAGATCTTTCTCGGCCCAAGACAGAGTGTCGGTATTTCCGAAAGTGAAAAGTGTGCACAAATAATAGAAAGAGAATGCATCGTAGGGATAGCTGTTCTTATAAGTCGGGTTTTGTGCGGTCATATAGGAATCGGAAATAGCGCAGTTGTAGACTGTGGCGCCGGTCTTTTCCCGTACGATATTTGCAAGGTTGGTGCCGGACTCTTTATTTTCCGCGAGAGAGCCGTTTCCCACAAACAAGATCCGCAGATCGTCGTCTTTTTCCTTTTTAGCGCCGCTGGTGGCATCCAAAGGCACGATGGAATCTAATGCTTCCGTATCAAAAGAAAGCGTTGTGTCGTTTTCCAGCTCTGAATTTTGATGCTGACGCTTGTCCCAGAAGATCAGTTTAAACGCGATGACGCCAAAAACGAGAGCGATCAGGATAAGAAGTATCGCGTGAAAGTTGATGCCGCCTTTTTTCTTTTTCTTGGGGGGAGCCTTTTTGGGAGAACGGCCCTGAGGAGCAGCTTTTTTCGGGCCGCGCGCCGATTCACGAACTGCTTCTTCTTCCGTCTCCCAGTCTTCTTCCGCCATGAATTCTTCTGAGATATCCGTTTCCAGATCGATCCATTCCGGTTCTATGGAAGATTTTTTGTGGATGGATGTATTTTGTTTTTTTTCTGACATTTCAAAACCTCTCTGTGTTATCGTATTATGATCGTATCTATTATAGCATACTTAGATCGCAATTGCTTATACATTATGAAATATAAGCAGCATATTTGTATTATTTATATGATTCCGCCGGAAATAAAAAAGTTTTGCAGAATGACCATAAATGATAGAACTCACGAGCAATATGTGATAGAATGACCACAGAAGAAGATGGACAGATCGACGGAGAAGAGATGGAAAACAGGCAAGGCGAAGGAAGCATAACTGCATTGATCAGGAAAAATACGGCGAGATATGCCATGATACTGGTGCTTGGAATCGTGCTTGGCATACTGCTGCTTTCGTTAGCGTATATGGTTCCGGTAAATACGGAAAACAGAGACGTTTCTTATGCGGTTTTAGAGGAGGAGGGGTGGTACCCCAGAACATCTACCGTCTCCTCGGCGGATGATTATTTTTTGTCGTTTTACCCGGATGTGCTGGACAATTCCAGCGATAAGATCATGCTGACCATCGCAATGGATACTTCGGAGGGCCGCCCTCTGGTGAGAGCGATGGAGTCCTTCAGCGATTACGCAGGGAGTTACAGCTATTATTGGCACGGTTATGTGGCGATTCTGCGCCCGTTACTTTTCTTTTTTGATTTTTCCGAAATACGGATACTGAACAGCGCATGTCAGATATTGATTATTCTGCTGCTCGGATGGCTGATCGGACGTGAAAAAGGGAAGGGGTATGTGCTTGCGCTTGCCACTTCTTATATTCTGATGAATCCCCGAACGGTATCGATGGGGCTGCAGTATTCGTGGACATTTCATATCGCCTACGGCGGAACCCTTGTGCTGCTGTCAAAAAGAGGATTTTTTGAACAGAAGCAGAGGATTTTTTGTTTTTTTCTGATAGAGGGGATGCTTACAAGTTATCTGGATCTTTTGACCTGTCCGCTGCTTACTTGGGGGATCCCGCTTCTGTGGTGGATCATAACGCAAAGACAGGAAAGGGGCGCGTCAGAGTGGATAAAAACTGTGGTGCAATCGGGATGTGTCTGGATCGCGGGATACGCCGGAATGTGGGCGGCGAAATGGGCAGCAGCCACGATCATATTGAGAAGAAACGTTATCGGGACGGCCATAGAGGAAGTCTTTCTTCGTTCCGGTGCGGCAAAGACAGGAACGGATAATCTGACTGCCCGATGGAATGCTGTCTATGTGAACTGGAGACACTACACATACAAAGTATATTTCGTCGTTCTTGCGGGGTGGCTTTTGTGGTGGATTTTCCGCAGTCTGCAGAAAAAATGGAATAAAAGCAGCAAGCGATATGCGTTTTTTTTGATAGGAATATCCAGCCTGGTCTGGTATGTTGTGCTGTCCAATCATACCATGATACATCATCTTTTTACTTACCGTATCTTTGGCGTGAGTATACTGGCATTTATGGCACTTGCGCTGGAGAGCGTAGGAGAGACCGGTGAAAACCTGAAATTGTCAGGCGGGGGCAGGGCGGCGATGGCAGGCTTGTTTGGCGCGTTTGCGGTGTTGGCCTATATATGTAGTCTGTGGGCGAAAGAGGGGCCTTCTGTCACAAACTGCGGAGAGGATTATCAGGTGATGCAGATGGTTAAGCAGGTGGAAATGGAAGTGACATTTCCCTGCGATACGATCATAGCGGAAATGGATCTGGGACTCCAAAGCGAGAGCGAACAGGGACAGTATGAGGTGGAACTTTGGGAAGACGATAAGTTGAAAGCCCGGAATACACTGTACCTGAAAGACTGCAATTCCGGCAATCTCCAGAGGTTTTCGCCTTGGTGGAACCTAAAGAGCGGACGGGCTTACCGTATCACAGTGGAGTCTGTGGGGACGGATGCGCCGGTACAGGTATGGGTGGAAGAAGCGAAGGATATGTTTCTTCCGGGATTTGAAACGGTGTCAGTGGATGGCGTGGAGAAAGAAGGGCAGATGATGATGGGGATCCGCTATATGGATAGATATCATGTGCCGGATGAGGTGCGGCTTTTTATAACGCTCTCTTGGATAGGGATATTTATGTCGGCCGCCTGTACGTTATATGGGACAAAAGTTTTGTGGAACAGGAAGAGGATGTAATTATGAAATTTTCCGTGATTACAGTATGCTTAAATCCGGGCGAAAAGCTGACGCTGACGTTAGAGAGCATTTTAAGGCAAAGCTGTCAGGATATGGAAGTGATCTTAAAAGACGGGGGCAGTACCGACGGCTCTGTGGAGAGGTGGCAAAGAGAAAACGGCGTCACACCGGGAGCGGAGAAGATAAAAGTTTTTATGGAGAAAGATCGGGGGATCTACGATGCCATGAATCAGGCCGTCTCGCATGCGGCGGGTGAGTTTCTGCTGTTTTTGAACTGCGGAGATGTCTTTGCGGACGAGAAAGTTTTGGAGCGGACGGCGGAGGCGATTGAAGCAGAAAGAATGTCGGGGACAGATACGGACAGAATTGTGTTCTACGGCGACACCTGCGGTGAAAAAAACGGCGTCATGATCGCAGCGGCGCCTAAGATCACAGGATTTACCTGTTATCGCAACATTCCCTGTCATCAGTCTTGTTTTTACAGTGCGGCGCTGTGCAGAGAAAAACCGTACGATCTGGGGTATAAGATCCGGGCCGACTATGATCATTTTTTATGGTGTTATTATGTGGGAAAAGCTAAAATGCGGCATATAGGTTTTCCGGTGGCGGCCTATGAGGGCAGAGGTTTTTCCGAGGAGAAGAAAAACAGGAAGCTCGACAAACAGGAGCATAGGCAGATCACAGCCTGTTATATGGGAAGGGTAGAGCTGCTTCGGTATCGTTTTATTATGCTGTGCACGCTTTCGCCTCTTCGCAGCATGATGGCAGAGAGCACGGCGTTTTCCGGGATGTACCATTGGCTGAAAGAAAAAATTTATGGGCGGGTTTGAGAGAATGGCATTGCAGGATAAAAGGAATACGGTCATGTTGTGGGGAAAAAATATCGGGAGAGCCTTTCTGGTTCTGGCAGCCGGCATTGCGGCAGGGACATTGCTCTTAACTTTGGCGTATATGCTTCCGGTGAATCCTGAAAACAGGGATAAAAGCTATGGCATCATAGAAGAGGAAGGGTGGTATCCGAGAACTTCTATCGTATCTTCCGGACAGCATTTTCAGTCTTACTATCCGGATGTGTTGGACAATTTTACCGATATGATCATGCTGTCCACCGCGCTGGATGAGTCGGAGGGGAACGCGCTGGTGAGGGCTATGGAAACCTACAGCGAGTTTGTCGGAAGTTATAATCATTATTGGCACGGTTATGTGGCAGTTTTGCGGCCGTTATTTTTCTTTCTTGATTTTTCTGAACTCAGAACGTTGAACGGCGCCTGCCAGCTTTTGCTTGTGGCTCTTCTTATCTGGTTAGTCGGGCGTGAAAAGGGCATTAGACATATGCTGGCGCTTTTGACATCCTATATTCTCTTAAATCCCCGCACGACAGCGTTGGGACTGCAGTATACATGGGTGTTTTACGCTGCCTACGGCGGAACTTTTATTTTGCTGTTCAAAAGGAAATATTTTGCGGAAAAAGATAGGTATGTGTACTTTTTTATCGTGCTGGGGATGCTTACATGTTATCTGGATCTGCTGACCTTCCCTCTGCTTGCATGGGGTTTCCCCTTAGTCTGGTGGATCCTGATGCAGGAGGAGGATAAAAACGCGTTTGAGTGGGTGAAGGGCGTTGTGCTCTCGGGAGTTGCTTGGATCTTCGGCTACGCCGGCATCTGGGCGGCGAAGTGGGGGATTGCGACCCTTGTGCTGAGAAGAAACATTTTTGAGACCGCCGTAAAAGAGATATTTTTTTGCTCCGGCACTACAGAGACAAGGACGGGGAATCTGGCGGCGGGTTTGAACACGATCTATGTAAATTGGAGACATTATTCCTATAATGTTTATGCAGTCATTCTTGTCTGCTGGCTTTTGTGGTGGATATTCTGCAGCCTGAGGAAAAAGTGGTGTAAGAGCAGTAAAGCGTATGCGCTATTTCTGATCGGGATATCCAGCGGAGTGTGGTACATTGTATTGTCAAATCACACCATCATACATCATTTTTTTACGCACCGGATCTATGGGGTGAGCATAGCAGCGTTCCTCGCCCTTGTGCTTGAGAGCACGGAGCATTTTAGGGAGAGCGGGAAGCTGGGAGGAAGAGAGCGGGCGGGAGTATTTATGCTTTTGGGCGTATCTGCGGCGGCAGCATGTATCGGCGTCCTGTTTGCAAAGGAGGATATATCGGTTACGAACGGCACGGGAAGTTTCAGGCAGGTACAGATGGAAGAGAAGCTGGAAACAGAATTTGTGCCTTCTTTCAATACCGTGGCGGATATTCATTTTGGTCTGGAGTGTGAAAGCACGAAAGGGCAGTATGAGATAAAGCTGTGGGAGGGCGACAGGCTGAAATATCAGAATACGCTCCGGCTTGCGGACAGCAGGGGAGGACATTATCACGAACTTATCACATGGTGGGTTCTGAAACACGGAGAAACTTATCTTGTGACAGTGGAGGCATCGGAAACGGAAGCTCCCGTGTTCGTGTGGCTGACGGAGGGGGATATGATCCTTCCGGAATTGGGGGAGGCTTTTGTGGACGGCGCGGAGACAGGCGGACAGATGTTAATGGGAGCGCGCTATCTGGACAGGCACGCCGTGCCGAGGGAGCGGCAGATATTTTTGGCTCTTACTTGGATCGGGATATTTTTGGCGGCGGGCTATACGGTTTTGGGAGGAGCGAGGAAGGAAGCACAATAAAAACTTGATTTTATCAGCGTTTTATGCTATCCTGTCAGAGTAAACAGTATAGAGAAGTTCTTCGGGGCAGGGTGAAATTCCCGATTGGCGGTACAGTCCGCGAGCGCGAGCGCAGGATTTGGTGAAATTCCAAAACCAACAGTATAGTCTGGATGAAAGAAGAAACTGTAAAGAAAGGTGGTCGGATGTCTTGAGTAAAAGACGTACCGGACATTATTTTGCAGCGATGCCCCGCATTGGTATGTGTGGGCTTTTTTTATACACACGGAAAAGAAAATCAATGCGGGAAAGAAGAACTCCTCAACATAAGAATGGAGGAGAAAAAAATGAACGGATTGTTACAAAGCATTCAAGAAAATGTGGTATTTCTACTGGAGTTTTTGGCGGTGATATGCGCGCTGTTTCTGGCGGCATACGGAGCGGAAAAGTGGGCGAAGAAAGTGTCCGGCGATACGGAGCGTGTGCTTTCGACGAGAAAAATAGCAGTGATAGGCGTTTTTTCGGCGATCGCAGCGGTTTTAATGCTGTTTGATTTTCCGGTTCCTTTTGCGCCGCCCTTTTACAAGATGGATTTTTCGGAACTGCCGGCCTTGATCGGTACGTTCGCTTACGGACCTGTGGCGGGGGTGATGATAGAACTGTGCAAAACAGTGTTAAAGCTTCTGATGAAAGGGACAACTACTGCTTTTGTGGGTGATTTGGCCAACTTTTTCATCGGCTGCAGTTTTTTGCTGCCGGCATCTGTCATTTACCTTCTGAAAAAGACAAGAAAGAATGCGGTTGTGGGCTGCATTGTGGGAACGACTGTGATGACGGTGGTGGGAACCGCCTTCAACGCGGTGTATCTGCTGCCTAAATTTGCTGAATTGTACGGCATGCCTTTAGATGCGATCATCGGTATGGGAACGGCTATCAATCCGGCAATCACAAATATTTCCAGTTTTGCGATCATGGCGGTTGCGCCTTTGAATATATTGAAGGGCGTGACGGTTTCCGTTGCGACGCTGCTTGTCTACAAAAAATTGAGTCCTGTGTTGAAGGCCGGTGAGCCTATGAATGGCCGGACAAAAAGGGAAAAGACCGGTATGCGGACATTAGAAAAAAAGAGTAGTTGAAACTATGCCGCAAAGTGTTATATAATCAGAATAAGAAAGAGTCGTGAAAAGCGCCTGCGATGTGGGCGCTTTTTACTCATATGAAAGAGGGAACAGGCTGTCTGTTTCTGAGAGATGAAAGGAACGTAAGAACATATGGAAATGGAATTCGACGTGCAGATCACAAAAAAAGATTTATACGACTACCAGCTTCACCACGCGTATACGTCGCCGTCCGGACTCTTCGGGACGATTGTAGGGTGCCTTTTCCTTGTGGGATTTTTCAATACGGGAACGCCGCTGTACCTGCTCATCGGCGCTTTCATTATTTTATATTTTCCGTGGACACTGCATATCAAGGCGGCTTCTCAGGCTCAGGCACCTATATTTAAGAGGCCTTTACACTACAAGCTGTCAGAGGAAGGACTGGAGATATCCGCGGAAGAGGAAAAACAGCTTGTGTCTTGGGATGACATCACGAAGGCTTCCTCCACGGGAAAAACTATTTTGCTGTATACCTCCAAAATAAACGCTTTTTTATTTCCTAAGAGAGAACTGGGAGAACGCAAAGGGGAGTTTGTGCAGGCGATCTCCCGCTATGTAGCTCCGGACAGAGTAAAGATTAAGGCGGTGTGAAAGCTTTGGGGAGAGATTGCGTATGAAGGCAGAGACAGTTTATGAAAGCAATAGACCGGAGGATACCTTTGCAATCGGCGAAAAGCTGGGAAGGGCGGCTGCGTCCGGGCAGCTTTTTACGCTGACCGGAGATCTGGGAGTGGGAAAAACAGTGCTGACGCAGGGAATCGCAAAGGGGCTTGACATTGAGGAGGCGGTAAACAGCCCTACTTTTACGATTCTTCAGGTCTATGAAAGCGGCAGGATGCCCTTATATCATCTGGATGTGTACCGGATCGGGGATATTTCGGAAATGGATGAGATAGGCTATGAGGATTTTTTTTACGGGCAAGGATTGTGCATTATCGAGTGGGCGGAATTGGTAGAGGAACTTTTGCCTGAGAGGCGCACGGAAATTCTGATGGAAAAAGATTTGGAAAAGGGATTTGACTACCGTAGGATTACTGTGAGAGAGGTGTGACATGAAAATACTGGCAATCGATACTTCGGGGCAGAACGCTTCGGTAGCCGTGTGGGAAGATGGACTGACATTAGCGGAGTTTTCCATCCATGCAAAGAAGACGCATTCCCAGACGCTCTTGCCGATGCTTGAGGATGTCAGGGAGAAAATAGAACTGGATATGAAAGAGGTCGACGCCATCGCGGTGACTTCCGGACCGGGCTCCTTTACCGGATTGCGGATCGGCTCCGCCACAGCGAAAGGATTTGGTTTTGCATTAGATAAACCGGTGATTCCTGTGCCGACACTGGAAGGATTGGCTTACAACCTGTATGGGACGGATCAGGTGGTCTGCCCGCTGATGGACGCCAGACGAAATCAGACCTATACGGGACTGTATCAGTTTGTAAGAGGCAAAGGAATGGGAAATATCTGCGAGGAATATGACATATGCGTCATAAAAGAGCAGTGTGCCGTACCGGTGGAAGAAATACTGGCCGCCTGCAATGAGCTGGGCCGAAGCGTTATGTTTTTGGGGGATGGAGTCCCGGTGTTCAGAGAACAGATAGCGGATCAAGTGACGGTGCCTTACGGCTTTGCACCCGCTCATATGAACAGGCAGCGGGCCGCAGCAGTGGCGGCTCTTGCCGCATTGTACTACAGAAAAGGGAAGATACAGACGGCGGCAGAGTATGCGCCGGAGTATCTGAGGCTCTCTCAGGCTGAGAGGGAGAGAAAGCAGCAGAGCGAAGCCGACAGGACAAAGAAGGCGGAATGAGAATATGGAGGAAGAGATCAACATCCGGAGCATGACAGGGCAGGACGTATGTCGGGCAGCGGCTCTTGAGCGGGAGTGTTTTTCTGAACCTTGGTCACAGCAGGCCTATCAGGACACGTTAGCGAATGAGAATGCCCTATATCTTGTGGCGGAGGAAAAAGAAGGCGCTCTTGCGGGGGTATGCGGACTTCTTGATATTCTCGGAGAAGGGGATATCAGCAACGTGGCAGTACAGGAAGGATTTCGCAGGCGGGGGATCGCTGAACGCATGTTGTCGGAACTGCTCGCACAGGGGAGAAAACGTGGTATCACAGCGTTCACGCTGGAGGTGCGGGCCTCCAATGAGGCGGCAGTCAGACTCTATGAAAAATTGGGGTTTGTCTGTGAGGGGCGGAGGAAAAATTTCTACCAAAAGCCCAGAGAAGACGCGCTGATTTTGTGGAAGCGCGAGGAGGAAGGAACGGATAAATGATAGATGTTTGTTTGCTGGGGACAGGCGGGATGATGCCGCTTCCCTACAGGTGGCTCACTTCGCTGATGGTGCGCTATAACGGTCACAGTATTTTAATAGATTGCGGGGAGGGGACACAGATTGCCCTGAAAGAGAAGGGGTGGAGCCCGAATCCTATCGACATGATCTGCTTCACTCATTATCATGCTGATCACATCAGCGGACTGCCGGGGATGCTTTTGACAATGGGGAATGCGGAACGGAAAGATCCGCTGACGTTGGTAGGGCCAAGAGGATTGACCAGAGTGGTGGGAGCGCTCAGAACGATTGCACCGGAACTGCCCTTTGAGATACGCTGCAGGGAACTTTCGGAAGCGGAGGAAAGTTTTTCGTTTGAGGAACTGGACCTGCAGGCTTTTCGTGTCAACCATAATGTGGTATGCTATGGGTACAGTATTTCTCTTGACAGGATCGGAAAGTTTCAAGTGGAAAAGGCGAAGGAACTGGGCATCGAGATGAAATATTGGAACAGGCTGCAGAAAGGCGAGCGCATCGAGACGGAGAAGGGGATTCTGACGCCGGAGATGGTGCTTGGACCGGCCAGAAAAGGTCTGAAGCTGACTTACTGCACGGATACGAGGCCGACGGAAAGTATTGTTTCCAATGCTGCCGGTTCAGATCTGTTTATCTGCGAGGGAATGTACGGCGAAGCGGATAAGCAGGAAAAGGCCAGAGAACACAAGCATATGACTTTTCAGGAGGCAGCGGTGCTTGCAAGGAAAGCGCAGGTCGGACAGCTATGGCTGACACATTACAGTCCCTCTTTGACAAGACCTGAGCCTTTTATGGATGAAGTGCGTAAAATATTCCCAAGGGCTTGTGCCGGGAAGGATGGAAAGAGTATGGAACTTAGGTTTGATGATGAGGAATAATAAAGTGATTACAGGTTGTACCGGAAAGGGGATCGGGGATGAGAAGAGGTCCGAAAACAGCGGCAGTGCTGGCGGTCATGTTGATCACAGTGTTTGCGCTATATTACTATCTTGTCAATAAGGTGGAGAGGCAGACGCCGGAGAAGGAGACGACGGCGGTGCAGGATGTGCTGCTTAAAAATCTGGAGACCGACTATCCGCCGACAGTGAGGGAAGTGATAAAATATTACAATGAAATCATGAGCTGCTATTACAGTGAAGATTATACGGAAGAGGAGTTGGAGAAGCTGGCTGAGAAAGCCATAGAGCTGTACGATGCGGAACTGGCGAATTACCAGGAGAAGGATTTGTATATCGAGAATCTGAAGGCGGAGATAGCGGGCTTTGCGGCGGCGGATACGGTGTTGTCTCATGTGGCTCTGTCGTCCAGCACAGCGGTGGATTACTACACTTATAATGGGAGAGAGTGTGCGCAGATCAGATGTATCTACACGATGCGGCAGAAGACGAGTCTGATGACGATAAAAGAAGTTTATGTGCTGCGAAAGGATGACAGCGGACGGTGGAAGATTCTAGGGTGGACTCCGGAGGAAGATGAGACGGCACAGTGAATGGGACAAAAAAGATGGAAGAAAAGGAAATACTGATTCTGGCAATAGAGAGTTCCTGTGATGAAACGGCGGCGGCAGTGGTGAGAGAAGGCAGGGAAGTTTTGTCCAATGTCATTTACTCTCAGATCGATCTGCACACGATCTATGGGGGCGTAGTGCCGGAAATCGCTTCGAGGAAGCATATTGAGAAGATCAATCAGGTGGTGCAGGCCGCGCTTGATCAGGCGGGGAAAAAACTGACGGATATGACGGCGATCGCTGTGACTTACGGACCCGGGCTTGTAGGACCGCTGCTGATCGGTGTCTCCTTTGCCAAAGCGTTAAGTTTTGCTGCGGGAATACCGCTGATTGGCGTACACCATATTGAAGGGCATATAAACGCCAATTATATAGAAAATAAAGAGCTTGAACCGCCGTTTGTCTGTCTGGTGGCATCCGGCGGCCACTCCCATTTGGTGGTAGTGAAAGATTACGGGGAATATGAGGTGATCGGGCGGACAAGAGACGATGCGGCCGGTGAAGCCTTTGACAAAGTGGCGAGAGCCATCGGATTGGGGTATCCCGGCGGACCGAAGATCGATAAAGTATCAAAACAGGGAAATCCGGAGGCGATTCATTTCCCCCGGGCGAAAGTAGTGGAGTCTGTCTATGATTTCAGCTTCAGCGGCTTAAAATCAGCGGTGCTCAATTATCTCAACAGCTGTCAGATGAAGGGAGAGGAGATCGATCAGGCGGATGTTGCAGCCTCTTTTCAAAAGGCTGTGGTGGATGTGCTGGTGGAACATTCTATGGCGGCAGTTAAAGAATACGGCTTTACAAAGTTTGCTATTGCGGGTGGGGTGGCTTCCAATTCTTCTCTGCGGACAGCCTTTGAGGAAGCTTGTGAGAAAGAGAAAGTGACTTTTTATCATCCCTCGCCGGTTTTTTGCACGGACAATGCGGCGATGATCGGTACGGCGGGCTATTATGAGTACAAAAAGGGCGCGCGGGACGGCAGCGACTTAAATGCGGTACCGAACCTGCGGCTTGGTGAGTGAAACGATGGAAAAAAAAAGATGCACGGCGGTCATACTGGCGGCAGGAACCGGCAGCAGGATGAAGAGCGCCAGAGCAAAACAGTTTATGGAACTTGACGGGAAACCGCTGATCTGTTATGCACTGGCAGCAGTGGAAGCGTCCGATGTCATAGACGACTGTATTCTGGTGACAGGAGCGGAAGATCTTGAGTGGGTGGCGGAAGAAATTGTAAAAAAATATCAGTTTCATAAAGTGGAAAGCGTGATTGCCGGCGGAAGCGAGCGCTACCTTTCCGTGGCATTAGCTATGCGCCTTATTGCTTCGGGGAATATGGCGGTACCCAATAGGGACGGCTATGTGTTTGTGCACGACGGGGCAAGACCTTTTTTGACAGAAAGGATTTTGCGCGACACTTATGAGGCGGTGCAGAAGTACGGTGCCTGCGTCAGCGCTGTGCACAGCAAAGATACGGTAAAGATAGCGGACGAGAATGGTTTTGTCAAGGAGACGCCGGACAGAAACTTTGTCTGGAACATGCATACGCCTCAGGTTTTTGAGACTGGGCTTATTACGGAAGCCTATGCGGCGTTAGAAAGAAGCGCAGAGCAATTAAAGCAGAGCGGAGTTCATATTACGGACGACGCGATGGTAGTGGAATATTTTACGAATTATAAGGTAAAACTGGTGGAAGGCTCTTATGAAAATATCAAGGTGACGACGCCGGAGGATATGGTTGTAGCACAACGTTTGATTTTCAATAAAAAAATTTGCAAAACATGTTGACAGGTTAATAGGTTTTTGCTAGAATGTTTCTTGCACTGCAGAAGTATCTTTCAGATTTTTACAGTGTTGGAAACATTTTATACATTGCACAGGTGTGGAATGGCATACTTTGGAGAGGTATCGAAGTGGTCATAACGAGGCGGTCTTGAAAACCGTTTGTCC
>ERZ777011.349-NODE-349-length-73074-cov-53.996823_pt1 | contig 73074 bp, 55 predicted proteins | sample MGYA00374964_ERZ777011 | MGnify/ENA primary metagenome ERZ777011 (study PRJEB29310, sample SAMD00008975) | mouse gut metagenome | study: EMG produced TPA metagenomics assembly of the Metagenome analysis of fecal microbiota from mouse which was promoted... | reverse complement strand
AAACCACTTTAGTTAATCGCCTTCAAATCTGTCAACACTTTTCAGGGATAGTCAGCCTAACCTAATATTGATGGTGCATAAGTTCTCCTAAATTGGATATTCGAACCAATTATTTATCCTTATTGTTGAATAATTAGTCAGATTGGCAATTAAACAATTTGTAAATTTGCACTGATGTTTCGACTGTTTAACTACATATTATCAATATTTATCTTTTCACTAACGGTTTCACCGGTTTTTGTAAAGGCTGAATCTCTGCGTGACAGCGTTGAGACGATTAACTACTCTATACAAACCGCTGATAATGAGACAAAAGATAATGCCCTGACAAGATTGATAAAATATTTTGATTCCTCAAATAAAAAGGAAATCACCTCACGTCCGGATTTCTCAGTACTTGGCGGTCCCCATTATTCAAGCGAGAAGGGTTTCGGACTTGGTTTAGTTGTGGCAGGATTATATTCAACCCAACCAACGAATTCACTTTTACCAATATCCAATATCTCATTAGTGGGAAATATCGCCACTAAAAAATTTTATATGGTAGGAGTAGAAGGTGTTCATGTATTCCCTAAAAATACCAAACGTATAAATTATGATTTGTCGTTTGAATCGTTCGCCACATATTTTTGGGGTATAGGTTATGAAATGGGGAATAATAATAGTAATAAAACAAAATACGATCTCTTAAAACTGGACTTTGTGGCAGATATGGAATGGCGGCTTGCCGAGGGTTTCTATATAGGACCTGCCATACGATTTGTGCATAGCAATGCCAAGAATATCAGAAACGACAGGACATGGGCAGGGCTTGACCATGCTTCGACATCAACGGCTGCGGGTCTGCGTCTTCAATACGATTTGAGAGATAACTTCACTGCTCCTAAAAGAGGATTGCTTTTAGAGGTGACTCAATTATTTTACCCGGAGTTTTTAGGAAATAGTTCTAATGCATTTAGCTCCACTGAAGCCGGATTCAGTATGTATGTCCCTGTATGGAGAGATGGTATAGTAGCCGGTCGTATACATGGATTGTTTACCTACGGCAGCACTCCTTGGGATATGATGGCATATATCGGGGGTAAGAATATGCGAGGTTATTACGAAGGTCGTTATAGGGATAAAAATGAAATAGATTTAACATTGGAACTTCGTCAACATGTGTGGCGACGAAGCGGTATTGTGGTATGGAGTGGTGTCGCTACGGTATTTCCCCGATTCGGCGATATCCGGTTCAAACATTTTTTGCCTGATTTCGGTTTTGGTTACCGATGGGAGTTTAAAAAGAATTCAAATGTAAGAATTGACATTGGTTTCGGCAAACATTCCACGGGATTCATGTTTGGATTGAATGAAGCTTTCTGATACATTCATGCCACAAGCTGTAAAACATATTTAGATTATGCAAAAGATTTTATTTTACATATTTTTATTGGTGATTATTATACCCAACCTGTGCTTGTCGGTTCTTGAACCGATGGGTATAATCCCTGCATTGGCAAATGTGCTTTTCCCTTTGGGTGTAATATATCTATTAATGTGTATTTCTCCGAAGATAGGACGTACAGTGTGGCTGATGTTCCCATTGATATTTCTTGATGCGTTTCAGATAATACTCTTAAGCCTTTATGGCAGGAGTGTGATAGCAGTAGACATGTTTCTTAATGTTGCGACGACTAACAGTGCGGAAGTTTCGGAATTGTTGGAAAATATGCTGCCTATAATATTTGTGGTTGCCATACTTTACATTCCGGTATTGGTGCTTGCCGTTATATCAATACGTAAAAAAGAAAGATTGTCACGACATTTTATCTCCTTAAACCGTAAGATTGCATATATTATCACTGCCATAGGTACTGCTTTGGTAATGACAAGCTATGCGACTACTCCTGACTATTCAGTGAAAAGAGATTTATACCCTGTAAATGCTATTTATAATGTGTATTTGGCATGTGACAGAACAGTTCGTACTTCACACTATAAAGAGACATCTAAAAATTATAAGTACGATGCTGTCCCCACTCATCCCGAGGAAATGCGGGAGGCGTATATACTGATAATTGGAGAAACTTCTCGTGCCGATAACTGGCAGATATTAGGCTATGACAGGAATACCAATCCGAGACTGTCAAAACGTCAGGATGTGTTAGCTGCCGGTGGAGCTATGAGCGAAAGTAACACGACCCATAAAAGTGTGCCTATGTTGCTTAGTCCGGTGGATGCAACCAACTTTAATGACGAAATTTATAAGACAAAAAGTCTTATTTCCGCATTTAAAGAAGCCGGTTATGCCACTGCATATATCTCAAATCAGAGGTATAACCGGTCGTTTATAGATTTCTTCAGCGAGGAAAGCGATACTGCGACTTTCATACGTGAACAGCTCGGTGAAAATATGAGACCGACCTCCCGGTCATTTTATGATGTGGATCTGCTCCCGATTGTAAAAGAAATTTTATCGAAGAATAAAACCAAGCAGTTAATAGTGCTTCATACTTACGGCTCTCATTTTAATTATAAGGACAGGTATGATAAAGAGGATGCCCGCTTCACCCCAGATGATTATACCGAAGCCATGAAAAGTGAGCGAGACAGATTGATAAACGCATACGATAACACTATTGTTGCCACTGACCGCTTGATATCGGAATGTATAAATCTGTTGGATTCGTTGGATAACACATCTGCCGGATTGCTTTACACATCAGATCATGGGGAGGATATATTTGACAATGGCAGCTCCCGATTTTTACATGCGTCACCTTTACCTACCTATTTCCAGCTGCATGTGCCTATGATAGGATGGTTTTCATCCGAATATCAGGATAGCTTTAGCGACAACTATAAGGCTGCAGTTAATAATTTCAGAAAGGAGATCTCCACATCCCGCTCATACTGCCCTACGGCTTTACAAATGGCTGGTATAGCAACAGAAAAGTCGGATACGACAGCTTCGTTAATGTCTGAAAGTTATAAGGCTCGTGACAATTTCATATACCTTTCCGACCATAATGTTCCGGTACTTTTGGAAGATATAATTCTGACAAAATGAAAGTGTATCTTTCCTTATTGTAGGGTTACTTGTCGCTAACTTTACTCTCATTCTGCTGCTCTTTATTCTCCTCCTGCTGTTCCTTCGGCTCCTCTTTCTCTTTCTTATTGGTCTTCTTTTTACGGCGAAGGAATGAGAATATGTTGTCGAAATCACGCTTGAACACAATTCCCACACCTTGGGTGGTCAAAGCACTCTTCAGATAATAGTTCTGGTCATTGTAGCGATTATAAGCTTTCAGCTGAATTGTCCCAGCACGGTTAAGTAGATATCGAATATCGAAATCGCCGATGAAGCTGTTATTGTTTAATGCCTTATCTCTATAGCCAAAATTACCGTTGAAAAGGAGCCGGTTATTAAGAAGATGGCTTGAGAGAGCAACATCAACTTCCACATCAGAAAAATCACCACGGTCGCTTCGTATGGTTGGTGCAATACTCCAATTATCGCTCAACTGTCCAAGCATAGAGCCGAGCCGAGAGGAGATGGTGGATGACGCCACAGAAACCAGTTCATTGCCGTGTGTTGTTGACATATAATCTGGTGTGTAGAATCGGTTCAAAGCCAATAGATATATAATCTGTCGGTTCATCATATCCTCTGTGGATACAATAGAGCGAACCTTACGATATATGTCTCGTGTCAATGTTGGGAAATCGAGGTCGAATGACAATTCCGGTTGGCGCATATCACCTCTTACGTTCAGCAAAGCTTCCACAGGAACATTTGTTCTGTTAAGATCTTTGTCCTCTAAGAATGACTCGTCAAGGTCACTTAGATTTGCATTTACCGTGTAACTTGCCGCAATGTTGAGCTGGGCTGCATAAGGATCACCGAGGAATGATATCTTACTACCCTCTTTGATAGTGAAATCTTTTATTATTATATCCTGCAGCGTGAAGTTATATGACCCTCGTTGCAAAGTATAGTCGCCATACATGCGTAGATCACCGTCGGAACTATATGTCATACGTAGGTGTCCTGAGCCGTTGGCAACGATTTTGTCTCCGCCAACCGGATCCATAATCAGGTTCATAGTAGCTGCCGGGGTTATATCCACATTAAATTCCATAGCATATAATGACGGATTATCCTCTTGCTGTTTAATGCGCTCTTTTAGTTGACGTACTATAAGTGGTGGCGCATTTAACGCAGCTATAGAATCCTTTTTGGCGGCATCTCTGTCACGAAGGGTTATAAAGTCATATTCCATGGCATTTTCCGCATCGCTAAGGACAAAAGTAAATGTCGATTTAGGCGCGGTTGACATAGTGACACCGATATCCACACGTCCGGGGACTCCGGTGACAGTAGCATTGCCATTTCCGAAAATTCTTCCATACCACGGATCTTCGGTGGCATGTTCGTCCACATCGTAAACAAGGAAATCACGTGCCTGTGTTACGTTGAATTTAAATGTCGGATTATGGAAGAATTCATGGGTGACATGACCGCTAAGTTTGGCGGTCTGCCCATATCTGTCTTTAAGTGTAACGTCACTGAATTTTATAAGCCCCGGGGTTATATGAACCGAGTCAGTTGTGGTATATGAGGTATTTGTAAAATCCAACTTCATGCTGAGGTCTTGCAGGAAGATATCTCCGGTCATATCCAAATCTTTAAAAGTACCGAACAGATGTGCATCCCCTGATACTTCTCCATTGATTTTGGATGTGAAAGCCGACATAAACGGAAGCATAAAGCCTACGGGAGCTTTATGAGCATTGAATTTAAAATCTAATTCCTCGGTAAATGGACGGATATAGCCGTTGATAAGCGACTTCTCTCCATTGCGTTGTGATATTACCGCATCGATACCAATTGATTTCGTGGCATTGTCCCAATAGCTTTTAATATCGCCGTCACCCATCTCGCAGAAATTGTATTTAAGAGATTCAACTCTTAAGCGAGGTGTATAAAGTACAGGCTCTTTTGATAGCAGTGCTGATCCGTAGAAATCTCCGGTTGCCCTACCGCCAAACATTACCGCTTCACCGATATTCAAGGTTTCGAATATATAGTCAAGGTCAATATGGTTAAGTGAAACCACTAATCTGTTTATTGTGTCAGCCGCTGCGACACCGTTTATGTTTAGTGACTGCCCGGCTCGTGAACCTCCAAAATTTGTTACTGTTATATTCCCCGGTACTATGTCAATACGACCGGGGTTAACAATCCATGCGGAGTCATTGAATACCAAATCAGTCGGGATAAAGTCAATAGATGTATTCAATCCCTCGTTATTTTCATCACGGGAAAATGATGTCAGGAAATTCAATTTCCCATGAAAATCTTCCTTTCGGTTTATCTTCCATAAAATGTCGGTCATTAATGAATCTGAACCTCCGGACGATGCTATATTGAGATCAAGAATACCGTTTTTAGTTGGAAATGAAGTTCTAAGCGTCAGAAGTGATGAATCATTTAGCGCATCAATCAATCCGCTTATATGTGAGTCCTCAATCAATTTGTTCTTTTGGCGCAGATATGGAGCGTTAAGGTCAAATCTGATAGTTCCGTTTGATGAGTTGGCATTCGCATTCAACTTTACGGGGTAAATTATATCTACAGGAAGTTTGAAGAAATGCGATATAACAGTATCCTCTTTTAGATTTATGTCAATCGATATGTCTGATAAATAATTCTCAGTAATCTCTTGATTAGGTATCAGAGAGGGATACACTGTTCCGACGATTCGTTTTATATCTTTTGTTAAATTAGCAAATGTAAAGTTACCTTTCACCTTTGCATCCATTGGTGCACTTTTAACAGTGATGCTGCGAATTGAATCAGATGTTTCCGATTCAACTTCTATGGATGACAATGCCAATGTTTTGTCATCATGATTGGTAAAATTAAGGTCTGAAATCTTAACCCAACCATCAACGTTATCCGGTTTCCGCCCCTGCAATGAAGCATCCATATCAAATGCTATAGAAAAGTCCTTGTATGTGCCACTTGTGACAAACGGGGATAGGGATATGTTATTTACTTGTGCAAAAAATTCTGTAAGAGGTTTCTCTCCACGCAATTCACCGCCACCCTTAATTAAAAAATCGAGTGAGGATGACTTTGATTCCAATTGCCCGTCCACCTTGTTGCCGGCAAATGATGCGTTGGCTGATATGTCAGTGTAATTCGAACCATTAAATTCAATGGTCGGTATATTAATTTCAGCAGACCCGTTAATATCGCTACGATTAGCTATTGAAAGGTCTACTATGGCATCAAAAGCCACTTCTGTCAATTTTGACAATCGGCTATCAATCTGTGAAGGATTGAATTTTTCTGTTCCTAAAACACCGTCGATTTTTAATGGAGATGCAGGAGTTACCCGTAATATCCCCAAGTCAACACCTATGTTGCCACATTCGGTACGAATCTCCCCATTGAAATCCATATTTTTAGGGGAAGCTGCTATCTCTCCAAGCAAATTTATTTCACCGAGCGATTTTAAAGGCTCTAATGTTTTATGTAACTTGCTTAAGGGATTGCCGGGAATGGATGAGTATTTTGTCAACGCTTCTACGTTGACACCTAAATCAAACGGCTGGAGACGGAATGACAAGCTATCCTTAAAATGCGATACGTTTGTTATCGCTCCTTCACCCTTAATCCAAATTGCATGGTTCCTATCGGAAATGTCAATTTTTTGAACCTTAAAATCATCAAGGGTGCCGTCTGCGAGAAATTCCAAGTCAAAGGTTGTGTCGATATTATCCATCGCCGGAATGAACGGAGACAGATCCTTTAATGATATATGGCTTCCCTCAAGTATTGAGATTGGTGAATTGAGAGCTGTGTGGATGTTGAACGATTTGTTGAGAGGCGATACTATATTTATATCCCCCAATAGCAATTCGGATTGAGGGAGAGATAGTTTAAAATTATCAACAGACGCAGATATTGAATCTATTCGGACTGATGCTGTGAAATCATCTAATAAAAAGCCACTTCGTTCAGTTGCCGCTAAGCGTTTTATCTCTACTTTAAAATCATTGTTTGCAATTTTAGGCGCACAAAGGTCGGCTCTAAACTCTGAAATAGCGATATGATCTTTATTAAAGATGCGGGGTGTCGGGTCGGGAATATTACGGACATCATAATTGAGTGATGAACGACGTATCACCACCATGTTTACCGCTAAATCAAATGCGGATGGCTCTTTCTGTTCCTCCTTTTTGAATCTCGCAATGATAGGCTGGATATTGAGTGGCGCGCCAATGGAGTCACGATAGAGATTCAGGTTTAAGTCTATAAATTCAGCGTATGATATTATAATCCGGTCGTTCCAAAGTGACTCACCTACGCTGATACCTGCTCCGAGATGCCCGACTGACAGTGCCTCTACCCCATTGTCATCAAGAACCGAAACGTCAGTAAGTGTAACTCTGTTGAATGGAGCAATAGACACTTCACCTATGGATACCTCGGTGCCTAATAGTTTGGTGAGTTCTTTTTCTGACAATTTGCATATATAATTCTGCACGCCGGAAAAAGAGAGGGCAATATATAGGATAGCTGGTATCGCCAACGGCAATACCAGCAACGTTACAAGGATAAACCTTAATATCCTATAAAAAGCTTTCAAAGCAGCTTAAAGTAATTTAGCTATTGAAGAATCAAGGGCGGATATGTCAGTGACACGTTCAACGAGTTCGCCGTTGCGGTTGAAAAGGAATACAGTAGGAATAGATGTCACATTGTAAAGTGAAAGGATTTCAGCTCCGTCAGCAGCTCCGTTGAGAACTGTTATCCACGGAAGATTCTTTGCGGTCTGTTTCCATGCGTATTCGTCAGCGTCAAGTGACACTTGGAATATCTCGAATCCTTGATTGTGGTATTTCTCATAAACCTTGTTAAGGGCGACATTAAAAGCCGGTGATTCGTCAACAGTGTATGCGGTAAAATTCAGAAGCACTACTTTTCCGCTTTCGGTAAGTTCCAGCAATGAGTGCTCTTTACCCACGTTGTCGAAACGTTTAATGTCAAAAGCTTTGACTTCGGTTACCGGTATATTGGAAGTCTGGGTAGATTCAGAAACACGGTTTGATAGGAACAGACGGCGCAGATATGATGTGCGTGGGTCAGATGGGCGCATGTCATTAAATGCGTTGGCAACAGCTCCGATGTACCTCAAATCCATTTTGTTTGCAGGATTATACAAAGGTTTGCCGTTAATCTTCTTGCTGATTATATAGTAAGTGACTATGCCTGCGGGGTCTGCAAGCAAAATCTGACCAAGTTCATGCTTTAGATTTTCATCGTTGACAACAGTAGTAACCCCATGCTGATTAGCTGAATTCATAAGCAGGCTATCGACAATCATCATATTGCGAGCTTGAGGTGTTCCGCTTATAGAGTGGTTTAATGCAATATCAGGGGCTTCAGCTGAAATTGTTACAGTTTCGATGCTGTCAATAGGGAAATATAGAGAACTTGTATTCACACGGAGACGGTATATGTCAGGATATCCTTGCGCAGCATGTGAATATTTGAAAGAACCATCAGAACGCATCTCTAATGTGTCCATAGGATACCAGTAACCCTGATTGTTACCTTCAAGAATTACGAGATCAGTTCCATTAAGACCTGAAATTTTACCATCGATTTTCCATTCGTTTCCGTTGCCGCAAGATGCGAGAAATGTTAGAGAGCCTATTGCGATGGACTTAAATATAGTTTTCATTGATGTAATTATATCCAATTTATAGTTTATTATCGTTCAAATTTGAGTGCAAATTTAATGTTTTTCCGTATAATTTTCAAGAAAATAGATGTTGAACTGATTTAAACTTTTCATAAAAAGTTAAACTAAGACTGAAATTTACCCTGTTACAAAAATTTTTAATCAGTTCATTAAGAAAAGGCATGGATTGCGAATTTGTGTCCGTAATCCATGCTCATTAATATCTTAATCTCAAATTATGCGATTAATTCTCATCGGGAAATAATATTTTACGATCCTGTTTAGCTGCCTGATCGACCAATTCGGCAGGGATGAAATGCCAATTGTCAGTGACTTTAGGACTTATCGTTTTTCTCTCCTTGATAGCCTTTATAAGGTAGAATCGCAAATCTTTGTCGGTTGATGATAGTATTCTTGAAGTTAATTCATCATGCGGTATACCAGCGCCTTCGGTCATCAGATTGCCTCCGCCATTGCCTCGGTAAGAATTTACCGCTACTTTGTAGGTTTTGTTTAGGTCGAAGGGTGTGCCGTCAGCCATAGAGATAATGTTTATCTTTTCACCCTTGGGCTTGGTGACATCGACTGTATAGTTTATCCCAGCTGCTGAATCAAAATTGTACGATGGATTTTCCAGTTTGGCATAATCACCCTTTGCTGGTTTACCCTTGGTGAAAAGGAGCAGATGATCATCGGGCGATTTCATTTGGTCGGTCCAAAGTGAATAGCTCATTTCGAGATAATCTTTAATCTCTTGTCCTGTAAGAGCCATAGTGTATAGCATGTTCTCATATTTATAAAGTGTGAACATGTCGCTCATCAGCAGATCTCCTTCCTTTATTACTGCATCAAATGACAGTGGAGCTGCAAATGATATCTCTGCTCCGGTTATCTCCATTTGTAAGTCATGAAGAAGTTCCATGAAAGCCGATGGCCCGAAGTACGCATCACGCACAGAAAAATCGCCTGTCGCATTCCCTATTTTTTCTGTCACGAAATCATAGATGGTCTTTCTTTCAGGTTCGAACGTGGCGAGGAATTCTTTGTCAGGCTCTAAAGAATTAAGCGGTGTTATCTGAGTTGTCATCTTCTTGCCGACAACTTTTCCATCCTTGACAGTGAACTTAATACCGACCTCTGCGAGATTATTTGCATTGTTCGCTGCATTAAGTATGACTGGCAATGATGGCGCATCAGGCATATTGGCTGAGTTATAGACTTGATGGTCATGTCCCATAAATATTATATCGAATCCGGGAACTTGTTCCGCCACTAATAGAGAGGCATTTTCCCTCCATTCGCCTGTCATGCGTGATGAGTCATGACCGGCGTGGAATAAGCCTATAAGTAGATCAGGCTTCTCCTCTTCCATGATTTTAGGAACCCATTTTTTAGCAGACTCCACCATATCTTCGAATTCCAATCCAGCCCATAAATTCTCAGGCAGCCATGCCGGGATAGCCGGGGTCAAAAGTCCGAAAACCACAATTTTAATTCCATTTTTATTGATTACACTATATGGCTTAAAATATGGTTGACCTGTGGACTTATCAATGACATTAGCTCCCAACAGAGGTATTGGTGACAATTCTTTGGCATACCGGTCGTATACGGCATGACCGGTTTCCACATCGTGATTGCCAATGGTCTGAGTGTCGTATTTCAGATAATTGAGCATCCGAGCCACCACATGTGGAGATACTGTATCTATAAAATTATAGTAATACGCAGTGGGTTGCCCCTGAAGTATATCACCGTCATCAAGAAGAACAACATTCTCCTCGCCTATCGAATCTCTTAGTGTCTTTATGCGGGAGGCTACTCGTGATAATGAGCCGCTGCCCGGAGATAGAGTTATAAAATTATAAGGGAAAAAATTCCCATGCACATCAGTGGTTGACACCACTGTCATATTAATCTCATCTTCCGCACGAAGATGCTCCGTGGCTAATAAGGATGATGCAATAGCCATTGCGATGACGGTTGGTTTTAGATTCATTATAATACAGATTAAGGATTCGGACCGGTATATAACGCCCTCACCTTACCAACGGCAAGAGACCCTTCCACTTTAAGCGGAATTCGCTGCGAGTCAGCCGACATCCATCCTGAAATAGGGTCGGAGCTGACTTTGCCGTTACGGGTGAAAGTGAAGTTTATGTAATAGGTGTCAAAATTTCTATTGTTAAGTGATAGCTGCTTTCTTCCAAGATATGTGATCTTTAGCTTCTCTTTTTTAGAACCGGAGAAGATATTCACAGTAACACTCTGTCCTTTAGACATATTGTCGAAGTCAAGCGAACGGAGATAGAAGAAAGCACTTAGCATATCTACGGTCATGCCGTTAGCTTCAAGATGCTTGGTTGACTTTACTACAGGCTGACCGGGCGATTTTTGCTTCCATCTCTGAACATTTGCTGTAAACAAATCGCCGTTATGAGAAAATTCAAGAATATCCTTCTTATATTTCCCGGCTTCGTGAGCTATATAAGTGTATTCGAGAGGATACAACCCTACTTTAGTAAATGTGGTATACAGTGTGTCTCGTAACATGTAAATGCTGTTTGCCCAAGGCGCATTTTCGGCAAATACCGAGGCTTTGTAATAATCCCCTTCGTCACGTAGCGACATGGTTGCATAGCCTGCCACTTTGTTGATGACCCCCCACTTATATATCACATCGTAGGTTAATGTCTCATTCACCAAAACGGCTTGGCTTTGGGATTGAGCCGACATAAAGCTTGAAATGGGGAGCAACGCAAACAGCACAATGCTGGATATAAATTTTCTCATGATTTTAATTGTTTAGGTCACTCGCAAGAGAGTTCCCTGAATGGAAGTATGGAGCGGTATGATTGTTCTATACGCTTGTTGCGCCAACATTTGCGACACACAGCAATATACCTGTCATCACCGCCTATTTCAACTTGTTCGCCCTCTTCCACGAAATCTCCATTACGGTCAATTCGGGCATTGATTATAGTCTTTCGTCCGCAGGTACAGGTCGATTTTATTTCATCGATTGTATCTGCTATCTCGAAGAGTCGTCGTGACCCTTCAAACAAATGGCTCTTAAAGTCAGTACGCAATCCGTAACATACGACATTGCTGCCAAAATCATCCACTACTCTTGATAGTTGGTCAACCTGCGCAGCTGTTAGGAACTGCGCTTCGTCAACAAGAAACCAATCGATAACCGCCAGAGAGTCTTCGAAGAGCTGCTGCGCCATATCATAGAGGTCAGTGTCATGATATATCCATTTACATTCACGCTGTATGCCTATGCGCGATTTTATCACGTTTGATGACTCACGAGTGTCGATGATGGGTTTTAGACACACATATTTCATCTTGCGCTCTTCAAAGTTATAAGCGGTGGTAAGGAGCAGGGCTGTTTTGGCAGACCCCATCGTGCCGTATCTGAAATATAATTTACCTTTTCTGTTCATTGGTGAGCTGTATGTTGTCAATTTACAGACAAAGGTATAAAAATTTTTTTATTTTGACTCATCTTGCTTGGTAAAGACATAATCATTCTTACCAATTTCAAATTTCATCAAAGGACCTTTTATCTTAATGTCGTCTAACTGACGGATGGAAGCGTAACGCATTGATAATGTGTGCTTGATTCCGTCACGTAACGTGGTTACCATACCTGATTTTAATTTCTCGATAGATGGATTATCATTGTTTGTCACAACATTATTGGCAACTGTCACAGCTTCCGGATCCATATTTACCACAAGAGTTTCAGGGTTGAGAACCAAGGCGATCTCATCGTCGTCAATCACAGTCCATGTGCCGTTGATGGTTGAAACTGCACTTGCGGTTAATGTCATAGGTTCAACAAGGGTGCTGTCACCAAGGATTTGGGTGGAGCAGGAAATCATGCCGGTTATTGAGATATCACCACCATAAGCACCTTTCGATAATGTTCCGGCTGCGTCAGTGAATGAATATGTCTCAATCAGAGTGGCAGTTATGGCTGAATTGTCCGTGACATTTTCCGGTGTCCCTGCCCAAGTGCCATGAATTTCTTTTGCCAAACGAGCATTCTCGTCACACGAAGCTAATGTAAGTGCGATAGCCGCACTTATCAAGCAATATATACCTTTCATAATTACAAAATATTGTTAACGTATTTTCATGATAAACACCTATTGGTAAAAATAAGTTTCATGATATGAAAAATATTCGTTAAATTTGCGGTAATTAACCATTGATTATAGTAATTGTGAGCATCAATAAGGTAATATTAATAGGTAATGTCGGGAAAGATCCTGAGGTGAGGTACATAGAAACTCGCCCTATTGCAAGTTTCCCGTTGGCAACTAATGAAAAGGCTCGCAATCTACCGGATGGCACCAAATTGCCTGAAAGGACAGAATGGCACAATATTGTAATGTGGGACAAGAATGCGGAATTTGCAGAGAAATACATCCGCTCCGGCTCACGATTATATATAGAAGGTAAGATACGTTATCGCGTATGGGAAGACCGCAATGCTATAAAGCGTAACGTAACTGAGATATATGTGGATAATTTTGAATTGCTCGGCTCTAAATAAATGAGTCAAACAAGGATGGATACGAGTCACCTTTTGCCGGGATGTCAGCTTTTCCGGAACTATGGTTTGCTTTAGTAGTGTTTTTGTTTTTATTTGTAAGCACTAAGTTGTGTTGTTGAGTCCACCCTTGTGTGCTGTTACGCAAACGCATGGTGACCATTCCTGTCTCTAAGGAAGTTTTGTCTTTCACCTGACGGTATATCTCCCCTATTGTAGAAAGACCACTCAGTTCTGTGGAATACAAATTAGCTCCACCATGAAAAATTGTCACAAAAAGACGATCGGTTCGGTTGATCTTTGTCATAACGTTTGGATTTAAATGCAGGTACTTTTATTATTGTATTGCAAATTTACATACGCACATGGGCATAATAGTTGCACACGTGATATAATATGAGTTAAAGCATTGTGATAATTAGCGATATCTGTCAAGCAAAGTGGTTGAAAAGTCGATTGTGCTAAACTCATTTTACATTACAGATGTTTTAAAATTGAACTCATTCAGACTTTAGAATCTTGAAGAGGATTATATTGATCTCCTCGTCCAATGAAAAGTTTGTGCGAGCTTGTTAATCCATTAGTAATTTATGAAGACTTTAAATCACGTTCTACTATTTGTTTATGCGATGACCGGATGGGCTATTCCTGTTATGTCTCAGGAACAACCATCCGGCTCGAGGTATTTGGAGGAAAGAATGCCTGAGAGGTGGAATTATATACCTGAGTTTAGTCAGACTCTTCCTGACGAGGATATCTGGTGGGAGTCGTTTAAAGACCCTATGCTCGATTCGTTAATAGCAGAAGGTGTTGAAAAGAATTACAATGTAAAAATAGCAATGCAGAGGATAATGATGGCCCGTCAGGCGGTGGGACAGGCTGCTGCCGATTACTATCCTATGTTAAGCATAAATGCCGGATATAATAAAAGCCGTATGGCTGGTGCGATGAACGGCTCAGATATACCATCGACTAACAGCAGCTATTTTTCTCTCGGTATGGATATGAACTGGGAGATAGATTTGTTTGGCAGAATAACGGCACAAGTAAAAGGTAAAAAAGCAGCTGTCGAGGTCTCTAAAGCTGACTATCTCGGGACAATGGTTAGTCTTACGGCTAATATAGCATCATATTATGTCAATTTAAGGACATTGCAGGCTGAGTATATGATTGCCCAAGAGCATCTAAAGTCTCAAAAAAGGGTTGTTGAGATTGCAGAAGCGCGTCACGAGGCAGGTTTGGTTTCCAAACTCGATGTTACCCAAGCAAAGACAGTGTATTATTCAACCGAAGGTGCGATTCCGGCAATCGAATCTTCCATACATACGACAATAAATGCGATTTCAATATTGTTAGGGACATATCCTGACTCCTTATATCAAAGATTGGGCGAGATAAAGCCGCAGCCTGAACACCGTTATCTTATTAGCAGTGGAGTGCCGATGGATCTGCTGCGTCGGCGTCCGGATATAATTGCGGCTGAGAAAGAATTGTCAGTTTATGCCGCACAGCTTGGGATAGCTAAGAAGGATTTTTTACCAACGTTGTCGCTGAGAGGGTCCATAGGAGTAGCGGCTCATGATGCCGGAGATTTGTTCAAGAAAAATGGTTTTGAATATACTATAGCGCCTACACTCACATGGACGTTATTTGAAGGATTTGCCCGAAAATATGCTGTAGCTGAGGCTCGAATACAGATGGAAATCGGAATTGAAGAATACAATCAAACGGTTTTGACAGCTGTGCAGGAGGTTGATAATGCTATGACTTCATATAATGCAGCTCTTAAAGCTATGGAGATCGACAAAAAAGTTTTTGACCAAAGCCGTGAGTCATTCGACCTTTCTATTGAGCAATATAAAGAGGGGTTGACTGCGTTCTCGAATGTTGTAGACGCACAGATCTCATGGCTTACATACGCTAATTCTTTGGCAGAAGCCAAGGGTAATGCATTAATTTCACTTGTAAAACTTTATCAGGCATTGGGTGGCTCTCCGATGCAATAATTTATATAATTATGGATATGAAAAGGTATGTTATATCAAGTGCTGTTGCTATGATAACAGTGATGTCATTCACAGCATGTGGACATAAGAAGTCGGCAGATATAGATAGAGGTGTTGAAACAGTGGATGTGGCATTCCCTGAAATTGATTCTGTGGTGCTGACTAATACTTTTCCCGGATACCTTAGTGCCACAAAGGCGGTTGATGTTGTAGGTAGGGTCAATGGACAGTTGCTGTCTCAGAATTATAAGGATGGTGATAGGGTCATGGCAGGAGCATCATTGTTTACTATTGAGTCAACCACCTACCGGGATGCAGTCGAGCAGGCTCAGGCGGCATTGGCGACAGCAAAAAGTACCCGTGATTATGCCGAGAGCCATTACATAGCGGTGAAAAAAGCATTGGAGAGTGATGCAGTGTCAAAAATGGAGGTTGTTCAGGCTGAGAGCAACCTTAGACAGGCGGAAGCATCTATAAAAAATGCTACCGCAGCTTTGGAAACCGCCAAGAAGAGACTTGCATATTGTAATGTCACAGCTCCGTTTACCGGCGAAGTTTCAGCAGCGGAATATGATGTAGGTGCATATATCGGTGGTGAAGGCGCTCCTGTGGTATTAGCTCAGATTTATGACAATAGCGTGATGTCGGCAAATTTTGCAATCGACGATGATCAATACATGTCGCTTCTTAAAGGGATGGAGGAACGTGGTGTGGATTTAAAATCTGTCCCGTTGGAATTTGGGGACACTTTGCCACATAGATATACCGGCGACTTGTCATACGTCTCCCCCGCTCTTAATAAGTCTACCGGAACAATGAGGCTGAGATGCCGGATTGAGAACCCCTACAATGAGTTGAAACCGGGTATGTTTGTTCAAGTCAAACTGCCATACGCAAGTAAATCGGATGCAATACTTGTCAAGGACGCTTCTATCGGTTCAGATCAGTTAGGAAAATATCTGTATGTTGTGAATGATTCCAATCAGATTGTCTATACACCCATAAAGATTGGAGATGTTTATCGTGATTCTATGCGTATTGTGCTGTCGGGACTGACACCTAAGAGCCGATACGTGACAAAGGCTTTGCTTAAAGTGCGTGACGGGATGCCCGTCAAACCTCGCCTGACAAAATAGCGAGAGTGGAAAGAATCGGAATCAGTGATAAAAACAATAGACTAAGTTATGTTTTCTAAATTCTTTATTGATCGCCCTATATTTGCCACTGTGCTGGCAATTATAATGGTGTTGGTCGGATTGGTGACGGTCAAGACCCTTCCGGTAGCACAATTCCCGGATATCACACCTCCTACCGTTATGGTCAATGCTACATACCCCGGTGCGGATGCGGAGACTGTGGCTAAGGTAATAGGTCAACCTATAGAGGAGCAGATAAATGGTGTGGAGAATATGATGTATATGAGCTCAAACTCCAGTGACGGCTCGTATAGCTTAACCATCACATTCGAGAATGGGACAGATCTGGATGAAGCTGCCGTCAAGGTGCAAAATAGAATCTCTCTCGCTGAAGCCACACTCCCTACCTCGGTCAAAGAGCAAGGCATATCAGTCAGAAGTGAGGCTTCCAATATAATCCTCTTCATCGCTCTTGAAGGTGATTCCACCGGCAGGTATAATGCCTTATATCTCACGAACTATGCGAAGCTTAACATTATTGACGAGCTGTCTCGTGTGAAAGGTGTAGGCGGTGCCGGTGCTTTTGGTGCCGGTGAATACAGTATGCGTGTTTGGCTCGACCCTGAAAAGATGCGGATTCGTAATCTGACCCCTCAGGATGTCATGGGTGTCATTCAATCTCAAAATCTTGAGGTTTCAGCAGGTAGTGTGGGTACACCTCCCGTTAATAGCGATGTGGACTTTGAATTCACATTGACAGCACAAGGCGAATTGAACACTGTGGAGGAGTTTGAGAATATCATAATCAGGACTGACGCTGACGGCTCGATGCTCAGACTTAAAGATGTGGCAAAGGTTGAGCTTGGAAGTGAAAGCTATTCCACAATATCACATGTTTCCGGTAAGGCTGCAGGACTTATAGGAGTGCAGCAACTTCCCGGAGCTAATGCTCTTGAAGTTGCGTCGCGTGTCAAGGACAAGCTCAATGAACTCTCGCAGTATTTCCCCAGTGGCGTACATTATCGCATAATAATGAATACGACTGATTATGTCACGGCTTCTATCGATGAAGTGCTTGTGACCTTCGTGGAGACAACATTGATTGTGATGATTGTAATATTGCTGTTCCTTCAAAGCTGGAGAGCGGTGATAATACCGATGATTGCGATACCTGTTTCTCTGATCGCCACATTTGCCGTGATGAAACTCTTGGGATTCTCGCTTAATACCCTAACCTTGTTCGGGCTTGTCCTTGCCATAGCCATAGTCGTGGACGATGCGATAGTCGTGGTGGAAGATTGTGCAAGACTTGTGCAGGAAGGGAAACTGACACCGAGGCAGAGTGCGGAAAAAGCTATGCAGGAATTGCAAGGTCCTGTCATAGGTGAAGTCTTGGTGCTGTTATCGGTTTTTATCCCTACTGCATTTATCAGTGGCATTACCGGAGAACTATACAAACAATTTGCGTTGACCATTGCCACATCAGTGGCTTTCTCGGGATTTAATGCCCTTACCTTCACCCCGGCAATGTGTGCGTTGTTCCTTAGAAAGAAAAAAGATACTAACACACGGTTTTTCCTATATAGATGGTTCAATGCCGGATATGGATGGACATTGAAGAAATATGTAAATGGTGTTGGCTCGTTATTAAAACGACCCATTGTCGCTATATGTATATATGTCGGTATTTGCCTATTCGCATTTTGGGGATTCATTAAATGGCCCTCAAGCTATATACCGTCTGAGGATATGGGATATTTTATGACCTCAGTACAGCTCCCAACCGGAGCGTCACTCGACCGTACTGATAAAGTTGTGACGGAACTGACTGCCGATATATTAAAATTACCGGAGGTGGAGAATGTCATTTCAATATCAGGTGAATCAATGATGGGTGGTGGCTCCGGAGGTAATATGGGGTCAATGTTTGTTGTGCTCAAACCTTGGAATGAACGAAGAGGGAAAGATCAAGATGTGAATTCTGTGATTGACAAGGTAAATGAAATCGGAGCTACATATCAGGAGCCTATAATATTCTCTATAAATCCTCCTGCCATTCCGGGACTCGGTATGACCTCTGGATTGCAGATGCAGATTTTGGATATAAACAACCTCGGGGTTGAAGCCATGGAACAGGCTATAATAGGTATGAAAGATGCTGCCAAAGATGATAGCCGTCTGGCTCAACTTACTACGCAGTTTCAGGGTGAAGTGCCGCAATATGAGGTCAAGGTGAACAGAGATAAGGCAAAAATGCTTGGGCTGACACTTGAAAATATATATGCTACCCTCTCTCAATTCATGGGTGGTAGTTTCGTTAATGATTTTGTGAAATTCGGAAGGACATATCAGGTGACTTTAAGCGCTGACAGCAAATCGCGAGGCAGAATAGATGATATACCCAAGCTTGCTGTCAGGAACACAGACGGAGAAATGGTGCCATTTTCAGCTTTTGCGGATGTTGTACCATCCGTGGGTCAAGCCACTGTTAGCAGATATAATATGTATAACACAGCATCTATAACCGGGACGCCGGCTAAGGGTGTGTCAAGCCACGATGGTATAAAAGCTATGGAGGAATTGCTTGAAAAAGCAGTAGGTAACAGTTTTTCTTATGCGTGGACTGGAGAAGCTTATCAGGAGACTCAATCAGGAACTACCATAACAATAGTATTGATATTTGCTGTCATAATAACACTGCTTGTCCTGTCAGCTCAATATGAAAGTTGGACTGATCCGATTGCGGTGGTAATATCAATGCCGACGGCTATTTTAGGAACGGTGCTTGGGTGTATAATAATGTCACAATCAATATCTATATATACACAAATTGGTATAATCCTTCTATTAGGATTGTCAGCAAAGAATGCCATTTTGATTGTGGAATACGCTATCGATTATCGAAAATCCGGACAACCGATCCGGACTGCTGCTCAGAGTGCCGGAGAGGTGCGATTCCGACCCATATTGATGACTGCGTTGGCTTTCGTGTTCGGTGTGTTACCTATGTTGTTTGCCACCGGCGCCGGAGCGGCTTCACGAATAGCATTGGGAACGGCAGTGGTGTTCGGTATGGCGGTAAATGCCATTGTTGGTACACTTTTTGTCCCGGGATTCTGGGAATTGCTTCAGACTTTTAAGGAGAAGCATTTGCAAAACATATTTGCTTCATCCGATGATATTGCGCAAGAGAAATAGAACATATTAGTTTTAATACATAACGGGGATTGGATATATCTGACCCCCGTTATGTTATTTATGGCATACAGAAAAGTTTAATATATCGCTGTGGTGTTGTAGGAATAATTCATTTTATATACCTTTGTGGCAAATCGATTATTTCACGTTAAAACTAATATCAATGGTTATTAAAAATTATTTCGGGCTATTGGGTATAGTCTTTATGCTCATGCTGTGTGGATGTTCAAAGTATGCCAATCGCACTGTTGAAAATCCTAACATAGAAACAGCAACCACTACTGCTCTTGACATCTCCAAAATCGAGATGACAGATTCATCCACAGTGATGAACTTTAAAGTTAGATATTATCCTAAGTATTGGGTTCAGTTAGCTGAAAAAACATATATAGAAGCTGACGGAGAAAAATATTATATGGTTAGTGCTGACGGAATTACTCCGGGTGAACGTTTGTGGATACCTGAATCAGGTGAAGCTGAATTCACATTGGTATTCCCACCTATCCCGGCATCTGTGAAGAAAATCAATTTTGGAGAAGAGGCTGATTCTCCTTGGTTGATATATGGAATTGATGTGACCGGAAAGGCTACTGCCGATTTCCCTCATAAAGATTTGCCAAAGGAAATGACAAGCGCATCTGGCGAAGGGAAGATGCCAGAGGTAGTTTTGGATGTAGACACCACAACTGTTAATGTGCATCTGCTGTCATATTATCCTGCATTGGGAAATAAACTTGAGACAGTGCTCAACACTATGACAGAACAGGTCAAGGATGATCTTCAAATAGATATAGACGAGCAAGGTAACGGTTCCAAGAAAATTTTACTGTATGGTTCATCTAATCTTGTATTGATGGGATTAAACGGGGGAACACCTCTGACAGGTTCAATATGGCTTGCTCCGGGTGAGACTGTTGATGTGTATGTGGATTGCCGTCAGGTCGGACAGCAGATAATGGCTGAGCGTGAAGGACGTGAGGAGGTTTCAAATGCATTTATTTTTGACAATGGTAAATACTCGGCTTTAAATTATCTAAAGCAAACAGAGCCAATACCTGTTTTTTTCAAATACCGCTCAGGAAAATTTGGCGATTATAGAATGACCGGGGATGAATATGTGGAATACCTGAAAAAGGAATTTAAAGAAGCGAAGGATTCAATTGCTCGCACAAATCTATCACCCATGATGAAGGAAGTTGCACTCAATTCGATTGAAGCCGGTATGTTGAGCGCAGCAGAAAATTTCCGCAATGTGGCATACACCAACTATTATGTTACCACAGGTGCTGATTGGAATGAAAAGATTCCTGAAGGTGCTATAAAGCTTCAGATGACTCCTGAAAATTATAAGAGTGTAGCAGCTGAAGTTAGGAATATAGATGATTTGAATTTGGTTATGGCTTCTGGTGTCTCTCTACCCTTTACTCATGGCGGAGCTTTAAGCGCACAGGCGTATCCCGAATCAAAACTCGCTGAGCTGGTAAAATATCGCAATCTTATGAATAAAGTTTCTCTTAACAAGTTGGATGCTGATGACAAGGCTGCGATTAAGAGTTTCACCACTCCATTTTTCACTAAAGCGATAGAAAGACATATAGAGGAAGTGCAGAATACTATTAACAATGCTGATATGTCGGTTGTGCAGCCTACCCCTGAAGTGGCAAATGATAAGTTGTTTGATGCTATCGTCGCTCCGCATAAAGGCAAAGTTGTAATGGTAGACTTATGGAATACTTGGTGTGTGCCTTGTAGACGTGCCCTCACTCAGAATGAACCTGAAAAAGCCGGAGATCTGTCAAGCGATGATATAGTCTGGATTTATATCGCTGATGAAACATCACCTCTTCCCGCATATCTTAAATTGATACCCGGTATAAAAGGTTTGCATTACAGAGTAAATGCCGATCAGATCAAAGCTATTAAGGATCGTTTTAATGTAGACGGAATACCATTCTATATACTTGTGGACAGAAATGGCAATGCCGTTGGACGTCCTGATCTGCGTGACCATTCGCTATTTAAGAAAACTTTGATTGAAGAAGTTGCAAAAAAGTGACATTTTCCTTGAAAAATTTGTAACTTTGCAGCCAAAATAGTTAATAAACCGACACTCGCATGGCATTAAAGACTCGCGAACGGCTTTTGGATGTTGCGCGCCAACTATTTGCCAGTAATGGGGTTGAGCGTACGACGATGAATGATATCGCTACTGCTTCTGACAAGGGGCGGCGTACCATTTATACCTATTTTAAAAACAAAAGAGAGATATATGACGCTGTAATAGAGCGTGAAAGCGAGATCATAATAATGCGTCTTCGTGAGGTGGTTGCTTCCGATTTGGAACCTGAAGATAAATTAAGAAAATATCTTGAGGCACGATTTGATATAGTGGAAGAAACAATAAGGGAATCTACCACTACCCAGATTATCTCTTATCTCACATTGGATTATAAACGACTTGAGCGAATCAGACAGCTTGCAGTTCAGAAAGAACGAGTGTTGTTTAAGAAGATGATTGATCAGGGAGTCGCTGCCGGAGTGTTTGATCCGAGACAAGCTGAATTGCTCCCGTCGATTCATCAGATGATATTTCAAGGCGTGGACTATTGCCATTTGAGAAATAGTTTTGAGTCGTTGGGTATGACATCGAAAAGTATACGGAGCGAGGTCATCGAATTTGTAATTAACAAGCTGATAATAAGTAAAACTAATCATCTATATTAAATTAAAACAAGAAATGAAATTACTTGAAGGAAAAGTCGCACTTATCACAGGTGCGGCACGAGGAATTGGTAAGAGCATTGCTATGAAATTTGCTCAGGAAGGGGCTGATATAGCGTTTACCGACCTGAACAGAGATGAAAATATGGAAGCTACCGAGAAGGAACTCGAAGCTCTTGGCGTTAAGGCTAAAGGCTATGCTTCAAATGCGGCTGACTTTGCACAGACAGAAGATGTCGTTGGTAAGATTAAGGAAGATTTCGGACATATCGACGTGCTTGTAAATAACGCCGGTATTACAAAGGATGGTCTCATGATGCGTATGACAGAGGCTCAGTGGGACGCAGTTATCGCTGTTAACCTCAAGAGCGCTTTCAACTTCATCCATGCAGTGCTTCCTATCATGATGCGTCAGCGTCAAGGCTCAATAATCAATATGGCATCTGTAGTTGGTGTTCACGGCAATGCCGGACAGGCTAACTATGCTGCCTCTAAGGCTGGTCTCATCGCTTTGGCTAAGAGTATCGCTCAGGAAGTTGGTTCTCGCGGTATCCGTGCTAATGCTATTGCTCCCGGCTTTATTGAAACAGCTATGACCGCTGCTCTTCCCGAAGATATTCGCAAGGAATGGGCACTCAAAATTCCGTTGCGTCGTGCCGGTCAAGTTGAGGATATTGCAAATGTTGCAACTTTCCTTGCTTCAGATATGTCAAGCTATGTGTCAGGTCAGGTTATCCAAGTGGATGGTGGCATGAATATGTAAAAATAGCTTAAATTTATAATATAAGGGCGAAAGGAACAAATGTTTTTTGTACTTTTGCCCTTATGTTGTATAGTAAATAAAGTTTATAGATGCTGACATATAACACTCAAAAGAAAAGGCTTGTGCTTCCGGAATACGGCAGAAGTATCCAAGAGATGGTAGACCATTGTCTTACCATTGAGGATAGAGATGAACGTACCCGTTGCGCATATTCTATTATAAATTGTATGGGGAAACTTTTCCCCAAATTAAATGAGGAAGATGACCATCATCATAAATTATGGGATCATCTTGCTATAATGAGCGATTTTAAGCTTGACATAGACTATCCTTGTGAGATTGTCCGTCCCGAAAATCTCCAGTCGCTTCCGGATAAGGTCCCCTACACTAACCAGCATATCCGCTATCGCCATTATGGCAAAGATGTGGAACTGATGATTGCTAAAGCAGTAGCGATGGCTCCCGGTGAAGAGCGTGACGAGCTTGTGCTGTTAATAGCAAATCACATGAAGAAATTGCTTCTGGCTGTGAATAAGGATGGTGTCGATGATGAGAAGATATTTAAGGATCTTGCGGAATATTCACACGGTGAAATAATCCTGAATCCTGAAACGACCACCCTGCGCAACTTTAAACTTGCGCCCCCTCCAGCCACATCTAAGAAAAAGAGAAAGAAATAACTAATATCTGGACTATGATTTTAGAACGTGACCTGATAGAAGCAGGGAAATTTAATAAGCCACACGGTATAAAAGGTGAAATTTCCGCTACCGTGGACCTTGATATTGATTTTGATGATTTAAAGTGCATTGTCATACCTGTTGATGGTATTTTTGTGCCTTTCTTCATCGAATCGGCACGTCCTAAAAACGGAGACACTTTCCTCATAAAGTTTGACGGGGTTGATAGCGAAGTAAAGGCTCAATATTTTACGAACAGGCATTTCTATATACTTAAGACGGATGCTCCGAATGAAGAAAATGCTGAGGACGGTTTTTATGCCGAAGATCTGTTAGGGTATAAAATTATTGATGACAATGCAGGCTATATCGGAGTCATAACAGATATAAACGATGCTACCCAAAATGTCCTTTTCGTTGTGTCGTCGGATGATGGTAAAGAAGTGTTTATTCCTGTAGTGGATGAATTTATAACATCAGTTGACACAGAGTCTAAGATAATAGAAACTGCATTGCCCTCAGGGGTGGTTGAGTTAAATAAATAAAAACTTGATTTATTATGGAATTTGACGAAAAGCAGGTTGTAAAATATATGCGGGATGCAGTCTCAGAGACATCTTCGAAATTATATGACGATGATGAGTTGCTCAATGTCGTCGATATGATATGGGATTGGTATGACGACCAAGGTCTGCTTGAAATCGACAACGAGGCGGATGATGAAGATATAAATGTTGATGCGCTTATAAAATATGTGAGGAAGATGCTCTCAAAGGATAAAGCCTCCCCTATTTTACAGGAAGATGTCGAACCGTTAGTAATGGCAGAATTAAGATACGAACAGTCTCTTGATGAGGCTGGCATTTAAAACTGACGGTTATGAAAATTAGATATGTAATATTATTGCTGTTAGTTTTAGCTGTAGCCTCACCGGCTATGTCGAAGGATAACTTTGTGGATCCATATAAAGGTTACGATGAAACTTTATATATGGATATGGAGCTGAACGACAATATCATGTCGCCTAATGTCCGCAAAGAAGAACATTCATCTATAAAGGCGCACATGAATCGGTTGGCGCAGGATTTGGCTCGTAAATACACAGTTGATATGGTGAGGGATGATGAAGTCATATTGATTACTATCCCGTCGGACGAATTATTCCTCCCTAATGACACATTACTCGCTCCCTCCGCACCCGCAAGATTGTCACCGATAGTATCGTTGCTTCGTGACCCTGAAATGATGAAGATGGTGTATGCTATTCATACAGACAATACAGGTTCTCCGAACTATAACATGTATTTATCGCATGAACGCAATAATTCTTTGTATGATTGGCTGCTGGACAATATCAGTGAGGATCAGATTGTGATCCCATACGAATTTGGCGATACAGAACCGATGGTGCCCAATGATACCAGAGACGGTCGGGCTGAAAACCGTCGCGTGGAATTTTACCTTATTCCGGGTCCAAAGATGATAACATTGGCTCATAAAGGGTTATTAAAATAGGAACATTTTAATTTTTTTTATAATTTTGCACTATATTACTAAAAAGTAAATGTAGTAACAATTACAATGGCAAAAGAACTTAAGGATCTTACCAAACGCAGCGATAATTATTCGCAGTGGTATAATGAGTTAGTAGTAAAAGCAGATTTGGCAGAACAGTCTGCAGTAAGAGGTTGTATGGTTATCAAGCCTTATGGCTATGCTATATGGGAGAAAATGCAGCAGACACTTGACCGTATGTTCAAGGAGACCGGCGTGCAGAATGCATATTTCCCGTTGCTAATTCCAAAATCATATCTTTGCAGAGAAGCTGAGCATGTTGAAGGCTTTGCAAAGGAATGTGCCGTGGTGACACATTATCGTCTTAGGAATGATCCGAATGGAAACGGTGTCATTGTTGACCCTGATGCCAGATTAGAGGAAGAGTTGATTGTACGTCCTACCTCTGAAACTATAATTTGGGGCACATATAAAAATTGGATTCACAGTTATCGTGACCTACCCATTCTCTGCAACCAGTGGGCAAATGTAATGCGTTGGGAGATGCGTACCCGCATGTTCCTTCGTACTGCCGAGTTCCTTTGGCAGGAAGGTCACTGCGCACATGCCACAGCTGAGGAATCGGAAGCCCGTACAGTACAGATGATAAATCTTTATGCCGATTTCGCTGAGAAGTATATGGCAATGCCTGTTATCAAGGGCGTTAAGAGTGCTAACGAGCGCTTTGCCGGTGCCCTTAACACATATACTATCGAAGCTATGATGCAGGATGGTAAGGCATTGCAATCAGGTACATCACATAACCTCGGTCAAAACTTTGCTAAAGCATTTGACGTTACATTCGTCAATAAAGAGAATAAGCCTGAATATGTATGGGCTAACTCATGGGGCGTTTCAACTCGTCTGATGGGCGCATTGATTATGACCCATTCCGATGACAACGGACTCGTGCTTCCTCCGCATTTGGCTCCTATTCAGGTTGTCATTATCCCGATTCATAAGAATGCCGAGCAGCTTGCCCAGATTTCATCTGTAGTCGAACCAATCGTCAACGAATTGAAGTCATTAGGCATAAGCGTTAAATACGATGATGCTGACAATAAGCGTCCCGGATTTAAGTTTGCTGATTATGAACTGAAGGGTGTGCCCGTGCGTCTTGCTATAGGCGCCCGTGATTTGGAAAACGGCACAGTAGAAGTGATGCGCCGTGACACTCTTGAGAAGCATTTCGCACCCCTTGAAGGTATTGCCAAATATGTGCAAGGATTGCTTGAAGAAATCCAAACCAACATATATAATAAAGCCCTCGCTTTACGTGAATCCATGACTCGCACTGTTGACACTTACGAGGAATTCAAAGTAGAGATTGAAAAGGGCGGCTTCATCCTCGCTCATTGGGATGGCACTACTGAAACAGAAGAGAAAATCAAGGACGAGACAAAGGCAACAATCCGTTGCATACCTCTTGAAGGCGACAAGACTCCGGGTGTATGTATGGTAACAGGTAAACCTTCTGCTCAGCGAGTTATTTTTGCCCGCAACTATTGATTTTGCTGTCTGCTTACGGTAAATTGCCGTAATTGTATAATATAATGCTCCCTTGCTATAATAGAGGTAGTAACAACCTCAATTTACAGAGAGGGAGCTTTTTATAGAAATAAGACTCCTCTGCGTATAGAATTTACTTTTTACAATATAAATGGACAATAAGACTTTTACAACGCGTCTCGCCAAGAGATTAAATAGGGAACCTTCAGAGGTAGGCACCTTGATTGAAGGCATCTGCACATTGTTCAAGGAAGTGGGCAACGATCTTGATTCAGTGGCAATCCCCGGCTTCGGCACATTTAAATCATTAAAAAAGGATGAGGAAATTGTGGTAGACGAAGCTACCGGGAAACGGACGTTATTGCCCCCGTCAATAACAATGGAATTTCAACCGAGTATTGTGTTACGTAAAAAATTGGTAAAATGAACCAAAAGATACCTTTCCATGAGTTAGCCAAGCGGCTTTCTGCCGTTAATTCCATAAGCGATGAGAGTGCTGAAGTTTTTATAAAAAACTTCTTTGATTTGCTGGGTGAGTTAATTGTTGACGGAGAAACTGTTAGAATAAAAGGACTTGGATCATTTGCCACTGTTGGCGCCGGCAATGAACGTGTTGTAGAGTTTATCCCTGATAAAGATATCTCCGATACGCTAAATGCACCATTTGCTTCATTTGAGCCTGTAGAGCTTAATGTAGATGTTACTGCAGAAATGCTTTCCGAGTTTGATGCTGAGGAGCGTCCCCAAGTTGAGGATATGCAATTGCCAAAGGTCGAAGTTCCTGAAGTCGAACATCTGTCCGAAGAAACTGTAATTAATACGGATAAAACAGAATCTGATCAAAATGAATCTGAACCCGCTTTACAAGTAGAACCTGTTCAGGAAATAGAATTTGATCAGGAGCCTGATGCAGAAACATCGGTTCCAGAAATTCATGAGGAAGAGAAAAAAATACAAGCCGAAATCGAAGTCAACTCTTGTATAGCAGAGACAAACGTCGAGGAGCAGGTTATGGAAACAGAGCCTGCGCCAAAGGTTGCATTTGTCGAAGAGCAATCTATGGAAGAAGAGCGCCCTGCCGTCCCCGAGCCACCGATATACTCAAAGTCTACAATAGTGGAAGAAGAACATTCAGCCAAAGCGCCCGAACCTAAAATGCCCTCGAAGGCAGCTATATTGGAGGAAGAGCCGGAAGAATATGTAGAGCATGTCACTTCTGACGGCGAATCCGGTAATGGCAATTTCGGATGGGGTTTCCTTGTGGGACTTTTAGTGGGATTGGCTCTTGGCGCATGTGCGGTTTATCTCGCTATAGATTACCTATTCCCGTATGGACGAACTGTTGAGCCCTCGGAAATTGAAAATACCGAAGTCATAGCTGCTGAAATTCCTGACGAGCCTGTTGTTCCGACAGATTCCATTACAGAAGAAGCTAAAGAGTCTACTCAGCCCGTGGAAGAGGTTAATAAACAAGAACCCACTCCAGAAGTAGCTCCTGTGGCTGCAAATCCGGCTCCGGTGGAACGACGTGATACAGTACGTCGAGGATATTTGATCCATGATATGTCAAAAAAGTATTATGGCTCAAAGGATTTCTGGGTGTATATTTATGAGGAAAACAAATCAAAAATTGGAAATCCTAACAAGATGCAGCCCGGTGATGTCTTAGTCATACCTTCTCCCGAGAAGTACGGCATTAATGCTTCAAGTAGTGAAAGTTTGAAAAAAGCGAGAAGCAAAGCCGGTGAAATACTTTCAAAGTATAAATAAGAATATCTACCATAAGCCTATAAAAGTTCCTTTAGCAATCGATATGATTTATGTAATCGATTCCTAAAGGAACTTTTTCAATTAAGAGACTATTGGTTAAAATTTCTCAATGTTAAAGGAAAAATAGCTAAAATTAACACACTTTATTCACACTTTATTTGTTGTTATTTATAATTTTGTATTCCGTTTTAACGCAAAATCTGTTTAGAAATAACATATCAATAATAATATTTTTACTGAGACTATGAGCGAATCAGTTAATATCAGAGAACTCAACGACCTCGTTGCAAGCAAGAATGATTTTGTAAATCTTGTGACAAGAGGCATGGATCAGACCATCGTTGGTCAAAAACATCTTATAGATTCTCTTCTTATTGCCCTCCTTTCCAATGGGCACGTGCTACTTGAAGGTGTTCCCGGTTTGGCAAAAACTTTGGCAATTAAAACTCTTGCGCAGATTATCGATGCGAAATATAGCCGTATTCAGTTTACACCTGACCTCCTCCCTGCCGATGTGATCGGTACTATGATATATAGCGTTCAGAAAGAACAGTTCCAGATTAAGCGTGGTCCTATATTCGCCAACTTCGTTCTTGCAGATGAAATTAACCGTGCTCCAGCCAAAGTACAGAGTGCTTTGCTTGAAGCTATGCAGGAACGACAGGTTACTATCGGTGATCATACTTTTAAGCTTGACGAACCGTTCCTCGTAATGGCAACACAGAACCCTATTGAGCAGGAAGGTACTTATCCTCTTCCTGAGGCTCAGGTTGACCGTTTCCTTCTCAAGGTCATTATCGGCTATCCCTCCAAGGATGAAGAAAAGCAGATTATTCGCCAGAACATTAATGGTGAAAAGAAAGAGGTACGTCCGTTGCTTCGTCCAGAAGAAATTATAGAGGTTCAGAAAATAGTTGAGAAGATATATCTTGACGAGAAGATCGAAAGATATATCGTTGATATTGTTTTTGCAACACGTAATCCGGCTGATTACAATCTGAAAGACCTTGCCGGAATGATCGGTTTTGGCGCATCTCCCCGTGCTTCAATAGGTCTTGCCCGTGCTTCAAGAGCGTATGCATTCCTGCGTGGACGCGGATATGTGATTCCCGAGGATGTTCGTGCCGTTTGCCATGATGTGCTCCGTCACCGTATCGGTCTCACATACGAAGCCGAGGCTAACAATATTACTCAGGATGAAGTCATATCTGAAATCCTTGATAAGGTTGAAGTGCCCTAATAAATATCCATACTCGCTTGTATGTGCAATATTCTCTCTAAATTATCCAATTGAATTATTTTACCGTTCCTAATGGAAGCTAACGAACTATTAAAAAAAGTACGAAAGATTGACATAAAAACCCGCGGGCTTTCCCAAAATATATTTGCCGGAGAGTACCACACGGCGTTTAAAGGGCGTGGTATGACTTTTTCAGAAGTGAGAGAATACCAATACGGGGATGATGTCAGGGACATCGATTGGAATGTCACAGCTCGTCACAACCATCCATACGTGAAAGTGTATGAGGAGGAGCGTGAATTGACGGTGATGTTATTGGTCGATGTGTCAAAGAGCCGTCTCTTTGGAGCTATAGGTGAAGAAAAGCGTGAAATGATTGCTGAAATAGCGGCTACTCTTGCCTACTCTGCTATCACTAACAATGATAAGATCGGTGTTATATTTTTCTCGGACAAAATTGAAAAATTCATTCCTCCGAAGAAAGGCAAAAAGCATATTCTGCTTATCATCAGAGAGCTGATTGATTTTACCCCTGAAAGTTTCGGCACAGATATAGGCGTGGCATTGAGATATTTCACTGATGCGTTGAAAAAGCGTTGCACCACATTCCTAATATCCGATTTCATAGACACTCACGATTATTCCAAACAGCTTCAGATAGCTTGTAATAAACATGATATAATAGCTATTCAGGTTTATGATAAGCGTGACACATCTTTGCCTGACATCGGATTGATGCAAATGTCTGATTTAGAAACAAACACTACTCGCTGGGTAAACACTTCTTCAAAAAAAATCCGGCAAATATATAGCAAATGGTGGTATGAAAGGCAGCAAGCCATGATGGCAATATTGAATAAATGCCGTATCGATCACACTTCAATAGCTACCGATGAAGATTTTGTGCGTTCACTAATGGGATTGTTTAAGAACCGAGGAGTCCGGTGATTGTTTAAATTGATGTATTGAGACTATTATATACATAGAATGAAAATTTTAAAACATATCAAAATACTTTTGGTCGTTGGGTTTGCATTTATCGGTATAAATTCAGCGATAGCCAGTGCTCCCTCGATCAAGGTAAGTCTTGATTCCGCATACCTGTTGATGGGTAAGACAACACCTCTTCATGTCGAATTGGTCAATGATGCCTCCACTTCGGGGCAACTGCTTATCCCTAAGGATTCAGTATGTGATAAAGTGGAAGTTCTTAGAATCCTTGATGCTGACACCTCCGATTTAGGTAGCGGCAGACAGGAAATCAAACTCGATATATTGTTACAATCGTTCGATTCCGGAATGTATCGTCTTAATCCAATCAAATATGTTGAAGGCGGTGAAACAATTTCCTCGAATCAGCCGGTGCTTAAGGTGTTGCCGGTAAGCATCGATACCTTGCAGACAATACATGACTATGCGGATGTCGCTGATATTGACAGAAGCTTTATAGATTATCTGCCCGATTTCGTAGTTGATTATGGACTATGGATTCTGGCAATAATTGTTGTTCTTGGTATTGCTGCATACGTCATATATTTTGTCACAAAGAAGAAAACTCCGTTTGCTTTTGCGCAACCGAAACCGGTGCCACCTTATGAAAAAGCTCTTCAGGAGCTTAATCAGCTGCGAAGTGAAAAACTTTGTGAGCAAGGGAGAGAAAGAGATTTCTATACAAGGCTTACAGATATACTCCGTATATATCTTCAGGGCAGATTTGGCATAAATGCTATGGAGATGACCTCCACACAGATCCGTAATACTCTTCAGTCAAATGAGGAGACCAGACTGTCAAAGCGACACATGGAACAGGTCCTTGAAATCGCAGACTTTGTTAAATTCGCAAAGGTTCGACCTCTTCCTGACGATAATGTTAGAGCATTCAATTCTGCAATGCAATTTATAGAGGATACTAAACCCCAGCCGGAACCGGAGCCGGAATCAGAATCTGAATCCGAGAAGGAAACCACTGAGGGAAACAAAACTGAAACTAATAAAAAATAACATACGAAATGTTACTGGCACATCCCGGATATCTCTGGCTATTTCTTCTATATATACCGCTAATCGCATGGTATATCTATAAGAGACGTTCGTTGCACCCCGCACTCGGGATGTCAACGCTGGCGCCTTTTGCCAAGACTCCTCGCTCGTTCAAGTCATATTTGCTTCACCTGCTCTTTATTCTTCAGCTTGCCGTGATAGGTTGCGTGATTGTCATTTTGGCACGTCCGCAGACTCGTGATTCATGGAATACCTCAAGGGTTGAAGGTACAGATATCGTTTTGGCGATGGATATCTCCACCAGTATGCTTGCGAGAGACTTCAAGCCCGACCGTTTTGAGGCGGCAAAAGACGTTGCGTCAAAATTTGTTGCCGGACGAGACGGCGATAACATCGGAGTCGTGATATTCGCAGCCGAAAGTTTTACTGCCATCCCTATGACAACCGACCGCTCCATGATAGCAAATTATATCAACGACATCAAAATGGGGATGCTTCAAGACGGTACGGCTATAGGTGATGGTCTTGCGACATCTATTAATAGAATTAAAGAAGGTAAAGCCAAGTCTAAAAGTATAATTCTCCTTACCGACGGCTCGAACAATACAGGTAATGTAGCACCTATAACTGCTGCCGAAATTGCAAAACAACTTGGTATAAAGGTTTATACTATCGGTATTGGTACCAACGGAACCGCACCCTACCCTCAGGAAAACATGTTTGGACGTATTGAATATGTCAATCTTCCTGTGGTGATCGATGAAGTTACATTGCGTACCATAGCGGAGACTACCGGAGGAAAATATTTTAGGGCTACCGGTAATAATGTGCTTAAAGAAATTTTTGCGGAAATCGACCGCCTTGAAAAGACAAAGATGGACCTCAGGAATTTCACAAGCACAGAGGATGATTATCTCCCATGGGCTATTGCAGCTCTCAGTCTGTTTGGTCTTATTGTTTTGTTGCGATACACTGTATTGCGTACTATTCCATAGGTATTTTGATTATGATAACTTTTGCATATCCATATTTACTATATTTGCTTCTGCTGCTCCCGTTAGTGGCAGGGCTGTTTTTGTGGTCACGCTACAGCCGTAAACGTAAGCTGCGTCAATTTGGCAGACCGGAGGTTATTGAGCATCTTATGCCTGAAGTATCAAAATACATGCCTTGGGTTAAATTGTCAATGTCATTACTGATAATTGCCACGTTAGTTATAATGATAGCACGTCCGCGAGCTACCGGTGGTCTTGACCAAGATACAGCCGATAAAGAGACTTCGACGGGTGTGGAAGTTATGATATGCCTTGACGTCTCAAATTCAATGCTTGCATCTTCGACTGATGACAACGGAGGCATAAGCAGATTGCAGAGGGCAAAACACATATTGGAAAAACTTATCGACAAAATGACAAACGATAAGATAGGTCTTATCGTTTTTGCCGGTGACGCATATACTCAGCTGCCTATTACATCCGACTATATCTCAGCTAAAATGTTCCTTAACGGAATCACTACTGATATGGTTCCCACACAAGGAACAGCTATCGGTGCGGCTCTTGAAATGGCAATGAATTCGTTTACTCCTACCGATGATATGGGTAAGGCTATCATAGTCATTACCGATGGCGAGAATTTCGAAGACAATGCCGTTGAGATAGCCAAGCGTGCGGCAGGTGCCGGTATTCAGGTTGATGTCATAGGTCTTGGCACACCAAATGGTGCTAAGATACCCATAGGAAGAGGTCAGTATATGCTTAACCCTATGACAGGTGAAGAGGTCGTCACTCATTTGGATGAAGCGACAGCATCGCAGATAGCAGCTGCCGGTGAAGGTGTGTATGTTAATGGCGCATCAAATTCGGCTATAACTACTGTGGATGATAAAATGAATGAATTAAAACAGGCCGAGTTTGAGAGGAAGTCTTTTTCTCCTCAAAGTGAGCAGTTCCCGATAATAGCAATCATAGCGTTGATTCTTTTATTGATAGACTCATTCGTTGTGACACGCAAAATATCATGGTTGAAGAAATACCGGTTCTTTACTAAGGAAGAAGGAGGTAATAAATGAAAAGATTATTGACATCTGTTCTGCTTTTGGCTGCGGTAATGTCCGTTAGTGCTGAATCGAAGGGTTCAACTACCCGACATGAACGCAACTTCATAGTGGAAGGGAATAAATTATATAAGGAAGAGAGATATGCTGAAGCGGAAGTCGCATATCGGAAAGCTCTTCAGGAAAATGCAATGAATGAGATTGCCCAGTTTAATCTTGCGGCATCTTTATTGCGTCAAGGTTCTGCTTCCGGTGAGACTCAGCAGGAAGCAATGAGGATTCTTCAAAATCTCACACGTGACGCTGAGAATATATCTATTGCAGAAAACGCTTTTTATAATCTTGGCAATATAGCTTTCAACAGTCAGGATTATGCTAAGAGCATAGAACTGTATAAGAATAGCTTACGTCGCAATCCTGATAATGATAAAGCTCGTGAAAATCTGCGTTTGGCACAGAAGAGACTTGAAGAGCAGCAAAATCAGAGTGACGACGACAAAAAACAAGATCAAAATAAAGATCAGGAAAAGGATAAGGAAAATCAGCAAAATCAAAATCAGAACCAAAATCAGAACCAAGACCAAAATCAGGATAACAAAGATAAGCAAGATCAACAACAGCAACAGAATCAGGATAAACAGCAACAACAGCAGCAACCGCAAAATGGCGGCATAAGCAAGCAGAATGCTGAGAAGATTCTCAAGGCGATGGAGAATGAAGAGAATGCCACACGCCAACGCATAAATGCTGAGAAGAAAAAGAATGGTGCGCCGTCTCGACGTCCTGTCACTAATCCTTGGTAATAATTGTGTGAATTATGAAACGTTTCGCTATATCTTTTTTAATGGTGATATTAATGGCAGTAAATGCTATCTATGCAGAGGTAACCTTTACTGTCAAGCCTCCTACAAGAGTGTATGAAGGCGACAAATTCCCGGTGACGTTCAAACTGACTAACGCCGACGGCTCGGATTTGAAAGTGGCGCAGATTAATGGTTGCACATTGCTGTACGGACCATCCACATCAACGTCGCAGAGCTATCAGGTGATAAATGGAAAAGCCTCTTCAACATCCGCTGTGGAGTTTACATACTATTATCGAGCTGACAAAGCCGGTAATTATTCTATTCCGGCGGCATCTATCCTTGCCGATGGTAAGAGAATGTCCACTAAAGCTGTATCTTTTACTATTCACGAGAGAGCTGATCGTGATAAGCCTGCATCACAGCGTCCGGTAGACGTTGATGATGTCGATACTCAGGCGGCTGGGCGACGTGTCAACTCCGATGATGTATTTGTACGTATCATTTTGTCAAAATCATCGGCATACGAACAGGAAGCCATAGGGTGTACTATTAAGTTATATACAAAGTACTCTATCTCTTCATTCCTGCCAACTAAGCAACCTTCGTTTGACGGATTTCTTATTCAGGAACTGGATGTACAACCCTCATTAAACGAGATAGAGTCATATAAAGGTCAGAACTATATGACCGCAGTGCTTAAGAGATGTATTATCTTCCCACAGAAGAGCGGAGAGCTTACCATCAATTCCGGTAACTATGACATTTCGGTGGTTCAGTACGAAAATGTGAACATGGGTATGTTCCAAGTTCGCCAGCCGAAGGAAACTAAGATAAAGGTAAGTTCAAACACAGGCTCTATAGATATTAAGCCCCTCCCCCAACCTCAGCCCGAAGGATTCACAGGTGCTGTTGGTAAATTTGAGATAGACAGCAGACTTGTGGGAAATTCATTCCGCACAAATGATGCCGCAACCTTGATATATACTATTTCAGGTACAGGAAATATTAAATATGTCAAGGAACCGGTGATTGATTTTCCGACTGAGTTCGAACAATACACACCGAAAAGCGATATTCAGACCTCTGTCAGAGGTAATGATGTCAGCGGAACTATGACTGTTGAATATACCTTTGTGCCTCAGAGTGTAGGTGACTTCACTATCGGAAGTAATAAATTCGTATATTTCGATCCGTCATCTAAACAGTATGTGACACTCTCAACACCTTCATATCCTATAAAGGTGGCTAAAGGTGTTTCTGCTCCTGTTTCCACTGAGCAGAAGGATGTGGAAAATAAAAATTCAGATATCAGACATATATACTTAGGCGATAAGAATCCTCAGAAGGAGCATACATTGGTTGTGCTCACTACCTACTATTGGTTGCTTTATGTGGGATTGCTGGTTATTGCTATTTTAGTGATAGTGGTAAATCGCCGTCATGCTCGAATGAGCGCAGATGTCGCAGGTCGGAAATTGGCTAAGGCAAGTAAAGTGGCTCGTAAACGTCTGAAGGTCGCAAATTCATTTATGCAGTCAGGCAATAGCGAGAAATTTTATGAAGAAATGCTGAAAGCTATCTGGGGCTACCTGTCAGATAAGCTTAGTATGCCTGTGTCACAGCTCTCACGTCAGAATATCGTGGATACTTTGGCCGGAAAAGGTTATCCCGAGAATATAACCAAAGACTTGGTGGCTGTGCTTGATGAATGTGAAATGGCTCGCTACACTCCTGACAGTTCAACTCAGGTTGACAGAGTGTATCAATTGGGCGTGGATGCAATCAACAACATTGAAAATTTTAAGAAATGAAACGAATATATCTCATATTAATAATCGCTTTCCTATCTTCAATAGCTATTTCAGCCCAATCCCTTTCATTGTCTGAACAGGCTGATTCAGCATATAACGCTGACAATTATAAAGAGGCTGCTGACCTATATCTCCATATTATACAATCGGAAGGTGCTTCCGCTGCCTTGTATTATAACTTGGGTAATTGCTACTATCGTTCCGGAGAGATGGGGAAAGCTATTTTGGCATACGAACGTTCATTAAGGCTTGATCCGACAAACGATGATGCAAAAAATAATCTTGATTTTGTAAATGCCCGCATCTCTGATCGTCCCGGCGAACGTGGAACTTTCATTGGCAACGCATTGGATACCGCAGCTAATACCGCTCATTCCAACACATGGGCGTGGTTGGCGTTTGGAGCATTTGTGCTTACCTTAATAGGTGTTCTCGCATACATATTTTCCAATATTATTGTTGTCCGTAAGATAGGTTTCTTCGGAGGATTTGTTACATTGATCGCAACAGGTATATTTATATTTTTCGCTTATCGGTCGGCTGCTATAGCTGTGGCAGATGATGCCGCTATTATAACAGTGCCTTCAACTATTCTCAGCACATCTCCAAGAGTGCCTAAGGATAGAAATCAGGAGGCAATGTTGCTCCATGAGGGCACCAAAGTGATGATTCTCGATTCGGTCAAATCCACTACCGATTCGGTAAATTCATTGTGGTATGACGTGGCTGTCGATAATAATCACAGGGCTTGGATTAACGCTGCTGCTGTGGAGAAAATATGATGTTCACCCCTTATTTTCTGTGTGACAATTCATTATGGCAATTATGACGATAGGGAATCGAAAAAGTGTTATAAAACATACTAATTTTTTTATCGAATTATTTGCCTAAACGGAAATTAAACTATAATTTAGTGACGTGGAACTTAAAAACTCCATAATAAACAACAATAATAACTTAAACTACTAACCCCCCTAAACCCCATAAGTATCATGACTAAAACTATCACCTTCAACGATCTCCGCCGCATCAAAGACAGTTTGCCTGATGGATCTATCCGTCAGATCGCCGATAAGCTTAATGTGACTCCCCAGACTGTTCGTAACTATTTCGGAGGCACAAATTATGAATTCGGCAAAAATTGTGGCGTTCACATTGAACCCGGACCAAACGGGGGAATCGTAGTCCTGGATGACACTACCATTTACGATATGGCGGTAGAAATTCTTCAGGGCCAAAACAAGGAAGACTAAAAAGGACGAAAGAAAAATTTAGCGAAAGGGCAAAAATACTTGTTTTAGCAAGTGACTTTTTGTCCTTTCGTTTGTTTAGAAATAATATCAATACCTTACTAATAAATTAATAGGATATGGATTCGAGCCGGCTTATAACTGTGGCAATACATACTTATGATAAAGCCCATCAACTAAAAAACATTTTGGAATGCGAAGGTGTAAAAGTTGTGCTTCAGAATGTAAATCTGTCATCGCCGGTTGTATCGTCCGGTGTGCGAGTCCGTATTCAGGAGAGCGATCTCCCTTTAGCATTAAGGGTAATTGAGAATATTGAAATCTTTGCTCCTTCCGCATTAAAGGAATGTCCTGAAGATGGAGCCGTGATAATGGTGCCTGTGGATTTTTCGGATTATTCTGTGCGGGCATGTAATATAGCATTCCACATAGCTCAAATCCATAAGGCTAAGATACATCTGCTTCATACGTATATGGATCCCATCATGACTCAAGGTGCGGCTTTGCAGTTGTCCGACACTTTGACTTTTGATGACGGTTTTGATGCGGCGACACAGATTCAGGAGGACAGGACTATTCGTCAGATTGCAGAACATAGACTGCGGACTTTCGAACAGTCGCTTAAAGAAAAAATCAAGGACGGCATCATACCTCCGGTGAAGTTCACCTCTGAAATCTCCGAGGGATTGCCAGAGGAAGTCATAGATGACTATGCGCTCAGAGTGCATCCGTTACTCATAGTTATGGGTACACGTGGAGCGGATGTTAAGAATAGGGAATTAGTGGGCAGTGTGACCGCTGAAGTGCTGGACTCATGCCGTACTATAATATTCACAGTGCCTGAATCCACAAAGTTTAAGTCGTTGAATGATCTTGACAAAGTTGTTTTCTTTGCATCATCGCAACAGGAGGATATATTGGCATTGGATGCGTTATACCGCTTGTTCCCCGAACTTCCGTTAGAGGTAACGCTTGTCGGGCTACCGCAAAAGAAGACTATCGGAAAGAGTGAACCGTCATTGAAACGGCTTGTGGAATACTGCAAGGAAAATTATCCTGCATACACATTTAAGACCGCTTCCCTTACACTCACCAATCCGATAGAAGACTTCAAAAAGATTGAAAGTGAAACCCCTGTGGATCTGATTGTGGTTCCTAATAAGAAGAAAAATATTTTTGCCAGACTCTTCAATCCTACTCTGGCTCATAAATTATTATTCCATTCCGACATCCCAATGATGTCAATTCCGGTTTAATATTGGCGCTTTCGCTAAAATTTATTAACTTTGCCAAAAATTATTGAATATAATTTGTCCCTAAATTTTCACAAGATATTATAAGATATGAGTGACCAGCGCTATAATCTAAGAGGTGTGTCTGCTTCTAAAGAAGATGTGCATAATGCTATAAAAAATGTAGATAAGGGTATTTATCCTCATGCTTTTTGCAAAATTATTCCTGATATATTGGGTGGTGACCCGGAATGGTGTAATATAATGCACGCTGACGGTGCCGGCACCAAGTCTTCATTAGCATACGCATATTGGCGTGAGACCGGCGATCTTTCAGTATGGAAAGGTATTGCGCAAGATGCCTTAATCATGAATATTGATGATTTGCTTTGCGTAGGTGCTACTGATAATATCCTTGTTTCATCCACGATAGGTCGAAATAAAAATCTTATACCCGGAGAGGTTATCTCAGCAATCATCAACGGCACTGAAGAACTTCTCGCTCAGCTTAGAGAGCTTGGAGTCGGAATATATTCTACAGGTGGTGAGACTGCAGATGTTGGTGATCTCGTTCGTACTATCATTGTCGATTCTACCGTAACATGCCGTATGCGTAGAAGCGACGTTATCAACAATGCCAATATAAAAGGTGGTGATGTGATAGTAGGTCTTGCTTCATTCGGACAAGCTACATACGAATCCAAATATAATGGTGGTATGGGTAGCAATGGTCTTACTTCCGCACGTCATGATGTGTTCGCTAAATATCTTGCAAAAAAATATCCCGAAACATACGATGCGGCAGTGCCTGAAGAATTGGTTTATTCCGGTTCAAAGAAATTAACCGATAAGGTCGAAGGTACAACTGTCACTGCTGGAGAACTCGTTCTATCCCCTACCCGCACGTATGCTCCGGTTATCAAACGTCTGTTGAACGAAATGCGTGATGATATTGACGGCATGGTTCACTGCACGGGCGGAGCACAAACCAAGGTGTTGCATTTTGTTGAAAACAAACACGTGATAAAGGATAAACTGTTCCCTATCCCTCCATTGTTTGATTTGATACAGAAAGAAAGCAATACTCCGTGGAGTGAAATGTATAAAGTGTTCAACATGGGTCATCGCATGGAAATATATGTCAGACCTGATGCCGCACAAAAAGTCATTGATATTGCAAAAGACTTCAATATCGATGCTCGTGTGATAGGACATGTCGAAGATGCACCGGAAAATAAATTGACGATAAAGTCAGAAGCAGGTGTGTTCTTATATTAAATCTCCACGCAATCCCTCTCACAACATTTACTGCAATACTGCACTTTTATAAATTATAATTCTTAACTAACATCTATGAGAAGGGGATTTTGTCTACTATCCTTGTGTGTACTTATGATTGTTGGGGTTACCAGTTCGTGTGGTAACTCCTCTAATCGTTCTGATAATGACAAAGACACTCGAAACGCTGTTTCACACACATTTCCTGACACTTTAAAAGTTGTCACACTCTATAGCCCGGAAGCGTACTTTATGTATAGAGGACAAGAAATGGGCTATGACTATGAGTTGGTAACAGCATTGGCTGTCGATAAGGATCTGGCTCTGAAATTGGATGTCGCACCCTCCTTGTCACGTGCTATTGAAATGCTTGATTCCGGATTGGTCGATTTAATAGCATATCCGGTACCTGTGACTGCTGAGAATAAGGAAAAGGTCATACCGTGTGGACCAGAAAACATTACCACTCAGGTACTCGTGCAGCCTAAGAAAGGTGATGCGGAACTGATAACTGATGTGACTGATCTTGTTGGTAAGGATGTATATGTGGAAGCTGATTCAAAATATGAAGCTCGTATAATAAATCTTAACCAAGAGATTGGTGGCGGAATCAATATTCACACTGTAGACCGTGATACCATTATTACGGAGGATTTGATCTCTATGGTGAGTGACGGTACCATCCCATTGACTATTGTGGATAGCGATATAGCCAAAATAAACAAGACATACTATAATGATCTTGACATTTCATTGCCATTAAGTTTCGAGCAACGTTCAGCTTGGGCTGTCGCTCCCGATAAGAGTTGGCTTGGTGATAGTATTAACTCATGGCTTAACGGCGATAAACCTCGTGGCGAACAGGCTCAATTATTGAAACGATATTTTGAATTAAGTAAAAATGAAAATGGCAAAAACTATTTCAACCTTAACGGAAGATCTGTTTCGCCATTTGATGACCTGTTTAAAAAATATGCCGAAAATTATAATTGGGATTGGAAACTGTTAGCATCACAAGCATACGTTGAAAGTAAATTTGATTCCACTGCTGTGTCATGGGCTGGTGCCAGAGGTATGATGCAGATTATGCCTCGTACAGCTAAAGGTTACGGGCAGTCAGCAAAAAGCATGATGAAAAATGATGTTGCAGTCGAAACAGCGCTTAAGCTGCTCCGTGATCTGGATAAACAATTAAAAAATAAGGTGCCGGATGACGCCGAACGCAAGAAATTTGTGATTGCGGCATATAATTCAGGCTTGGCTCATGTATATGATGCCATAGCATTGGCTAAAAAGTATGGACTAAATCCTAAAAAATGGGATAACAATGTGGCTAAGGCAATTCTTTGGAAATCGAACCCCAAATATTATAAGGATCCCGTGGTTAAATTCGGATATTCCCGAGGGAGGGAAACATACGATTATGTGAATCGCGTATATAAGTTCTATAGTAAAGCTAAGACCAAAGCTTGATTTTATAAATTGAAATCCTCACGTTATCAATTATACTTAATATATTAATTCCTCTAATTAAATTCATCAAAACAATGAAAAAACGTTTTTTACCCGTTGCTTTAGTCATCGCACTCGCAACATCAATGATGACTTCATCATGTATCGGTAGCTTCGCATTGTTCAACAAGCTTCTCGCATGGAACAATCAGGTGAGCAACAAGTTTGTGAACGAACTCGTATTCGTTGCATTCTGGATTCTCCCTGTATATGAAGTGTCTGCGCTTGCTGATATTCTTGTAATCAACACTATTGAGTTCTGGAGCGGTTCTAACCCTGTGGCTTCCGGCAAGAAGGTGATTGACGGACAAGATGGCAAGTATATCGTAGAATGTGATGGCAAGGGTTATACCATTACCTCTATGAACGACAAATCTGTTGTACGCTTCAATTTTGATGAAGAAGATCAGGCATGGAGTGTTGTTCTTCCCAATGGTGAAAACTATGAATTCATGACTTTCATTGATGAAAATCACGTTTCAATGCCCGGTATCGACGGAACTCGTCAGACTGTTGAACTTTCAGCTGACGGTCTTCTTGCTTATAAGATGATGGCAAGCGAGACTCTTTGGGCTCTTAATAAATAAAACGGCATAAGGGGAGACTTATCAGATATATTCATTAAAAATTTGTAATGAAGAGATTATTGTTTATCCCCGGGTATCAATTGACTCTTATTGTAATAGTCATGATACTTTATTTAACCCTCCTCCCCCAGCCTCTTGGGGAGGAGGAATTTCCTTTGTTTGAGGATGCTGATAAAGTAGTCCATTTTATAATGTTCGGTGGACTTACGGGCACTTTTATTTTTGACAGGTGGCGAATATCAAAACCGTTGACACTTAAAGCAGCTATAATTGTAGCTCTATGCTCGGCTGCATTCGGTGCATTGATTGAATGGCTTCAATACGCTATGGCACTCGGTCGTGCCGGGAACGATGTGTGGGATGCGTTGGCTAACACACTTGGTGCTTTTACGGCTGTGCCTATATGTTATTGGTTACATTGGATCAACGTCGTAATAAAGAATCGCACCTGACATCTTTTTTTCATTTACCATTTTAATCTGCACATTCCTAAGCAGATTTTTTACTTTTGAAATAGAGGCATTAGTCTCTATTTTTAGCATTATACGACGTATATATAATGTCTGAACACGTGCGACAGACGGTTCGTCTGGACCGCTTACACGATTGCCGAAAAGGGCCCTTAGCCTTGATGCGAATTCGAATGAGATAGTGGATACAGCTGCCGGATCCTTATGCTTAATATAAACATAGATCACACGGACGAAAGGTGGATAGTTGTAGGTCTGTCGTTCCGCTATTTCATTCTCATAAAATCCTTTATAGTTGTGTGCAAGTAGGAATGGGAATATTGGATGTGACGGATTATAGGTCTGTATGGTCACTTTCCCGTTTTCTCCACGTCGTCCGGCTCGTCCGGCTACCTGTTCAAGCATATTAAATGCCCGTTCCGAAGCTCTGAAATCGGGGAAATTTATCATCATGTCGGCGTTCACAACACCCACTGTGCTCACATTATTAAAATCAAGACCTTTAGTGACCATCTGTGTGCCGACGAGAATCTGAGATTTACCTTCCGAGAAATCATCGATGATATTTTCGTAGCTATCTTTACTGCGGGTGGTGTCAAGGTCAAGTCTTGATATTTTAGCCTTTGGGAATATTGATTCAACTTCTTCCTCTATTCGTTCAGTTCCATATCCAAGAACTTCAATGCCCGGTTCTTTACAAGCAGGGCATACATCGGGCACAGAATACGGAGTCCCGCAATAGTGGCAGATCAGTTTGTCTGAGTGGCGGTGATAGGTCAGGGAGACATCGCAATTATTACATTTCGGCACATACCCACACAATTTGCATCTGGCGATTGGAGCATATCCTCGTCGGTTCAGAAACAAAATTGCCTGTTCACCTTTTTTGAGCGATTCATTTACGAGACGCTGGGTCTGTAGTGAAAATATCCCTTGGACCTCACCTTTTTTTCGAGCCAATGACATATCTACAAGTTCGATTGATGGTAGTTTAGCACCCTCATAACGTTCAGATAATTCTACCAAACCAAATCGATCAGTCTTAGCTTTGTAATATGTCTCAATGGATGGAGTGGCACTCCCGAGCAAAGTTTTTGCTCCATGCATACTGGCAAGCACGATAGCCGCATCTCTCGCATTGTACCTTGGAGCCGGATCCTGCTGTTTGTAAGCCTGTTCATGCTCTTCGTCAACAATCACCATACCCAATGATGAAAATGGAAGAAACACTGAGGATCTCGCACCGATCACAACGCATGGCTCAGATGAGTCGAGTAGCTTTTTCCATATATCTACCCGCTCGTTATCAGAGAACTTTGAATGGTATATCACGACTTTATCGCCGAATACTTTCTGGAGACGTCCTGTCAGCTGGGTGGTCAAAGCTATTTCAGGGACGAGATATAGTACCTGTCTTCTCTGCTTGAGCACATAGTCAATCAGGTGGATATATAGTTCTGTTTTACCGCTTGACGTTACACCATGAAGCAATGTGATGTCATGCGTCATCCATGATTTATGTATCTTGTCGAGAGCTATATTCTGCGCATCGGTCAATTTTGGCAATATGCCGTTTATTAACCCTGTGAATGCAAATCGGCTAATCTCCTTTTTGTAAATTTCGATAATCCCTTTTTTAGCCATTGCCGAGAGTACAGTCGAAGTGACTCCCGATTTCTCTAAAAGTTCACCTCTTGTGACTTCTCTTAATGATTCTGCCCCCTGTCTCATGAACCCGGATAATTCAATGAGTGCTAATAAGGCTGTCTCTTGCTTGCTGCCATTGCGCACGGCATCAAATGCCGAATGTATAGCATCGTTATTACCCTTTTCAGCTGAAAGCTTTACGTATGTTATTTTGCGGGAATGATAACGCTCAACTAAATTTTCAGATATAATTACAGCCTCTTTCTCAAGGAGGGAGTTGATGACCGGGCTGATATTATTAAATCCGGTTTTCTTTTTTAATGTCTCAACAGTTACTTTTTTGTCTGATGACATTATGGTTTCCAGCACAATTGTTTCTCGTTCGGTGAGCCTATTATCCGGATCCTCTTCGAAGTCTGTTGCAAGTGAAATGAAGGTTTCACTCTCTATCTTTAGACCTGTAGGGACAGCGGCTTTAAAAACTTCTCCGGGAGTGCATAGGTAGTAATCGGCTAACCATTGCCAAAATTTAAGCTGAGGATGGCGCACGATAGGTGTTGTGTCAATACCTGAAAAGATATCTTTCACCTCATAGTCCTGAGGAGCGATTGGGGTGAGTGCTGAAACTATACCTGTATAAAATTTTTTCTTGCCGAAAGGCACTATCACACGATGACCGATTTTCACTGTATCGGCGATAGATTCCGGCACATTATATGTAAAAGTTCCCTGTATGGGGACTGGTAAAAGCACTTCAGCAAACATATCAGATGTATAATTATTTTGTAAAAATACAATAAAAGGTGTTTAATACCAAGATATTTTTAAAATTAATTTGTAATTTTGTACTTCGTAGCAGGACGGTCGTGTCGCTTGCCGATGGATTATTCCGGAGCGGCAAGAGGAAAGTCCGGGCAACACAGAGCACCATACTTTCTAACAGTGAGCTGTCGGCAACGGCAGAGTAACGTGACAGAAAATAACAACCTTTATTCCTCATGATAAAGGAAATGGTGAAAAGGTGGGGTAAGAGCCCACCGGGTATCATGGTAACATGGTATGCCGCACGTCTTATGGGTTGCAAGGCCATGTATACCGGCAAGAAGGTTGAGCCTTAAGGTTCCTTTCAATGGGCTGCTCGTCCATCGCCGGGGGGTAGGCTGCTCGAGCGCCGAAGCAAAGCGAGGCGCCACTTAGATAAATGACATGACCGCCGCGGTAACACCTCGGGCTCTTTGCTTGATAGAGGTCCCGCGACGACATAACCCGGCTTATAGTCCTGCTACTTTTTTATTTAAGCGCTACTACTTAATTTTAGGTTTGATATTCGTCACGTTTTACCTTAAATTTATGAAACAAATTCCTTTTACTCTATTGGCTTTATCAGCGGCTTTTGCTGTTAATGCTTCTATTCTTAGTGTGTCTTCACCTGACGGGAAGTTAGTTGTCGATTTTGATAAAGCATCTTCAGGTGCCATTACGTACTCTGTTGCATATAATGGGAAAGTTATGCTTGACCCCTCCCCTCTTGGTTTTATCTCAAATGAAGGGGATTTTTCAGAATCTCTATCTCTGAAGGGTCATGAATCGAATAAGATTGAGCGGCAATACTCATTGGATCGTTCTAAAAAGAGCCAAGTGGATTACAAGGCTAATGAACTCCGTTTGAATTTGGTGAACCGTGATAACAATCCGTTTTCTATCGTATTCAGGGTGTCGGACAATGACATAGCTTTCAGATATGAATTGCCAAGGCTCAATAATGATAAAACCGGTTCAATAGTAATAGAAAAGGAATCTACCGGCTTCGATTTTCCGACCGAAACATCAGTCTTTCTGACTCCACAAAGCGATGCGATGGTTGGATGGAAACGCACAAAGCCGAGCTATGAGGAAAATTACCAATTCGACACCCCCATGACCCAAAAATCAGAATTTGGTCATGGATACACCTTCCCCGGTCTATTCCGTATAGGGGATAATGGTTGGGTATTGGTAAGTGAAACAGGAGTTGACCGCAGGTATTGTGCGTCACGTCTTAGCGACATGTCAGGCGATGGTCTGTATACTGTGGAATACCCCATGCCGGAGGAAAACAATGGTAACGGTACTGTTTCACCTGCGTTCGCATTGCCGGGCGCTACTCCTTGGAGAACTATAACCGTGGCTGACAATCTTGCTCCTATAGTAGAGACAACCGCTCCTTGGGATAATGTTGAACCTCGTTTCAAGTCATCAAATAAATACGAGTATGGCAAGGGGACATGGAGCTGGATAGTATGGCAGGATGGCTCAATTAATCTTGAAGACCAAAAGAAATTTATTGATTTGGCTGCTGAAATGGGATATAAGTATACATTAGTTGACAATTGGTGGGATACTAATATAGGCAAAAAAGGTATTGAAGAGCTGGTCAAGTACGCACGTGAAAAAGGTGTTGAACTTTTCCTTTGGTATAGCTCCAGCGGATATTGGAATGATATAGTTCAAGGTCCTATTAATAAGATGGATTCACCGATTTCCCGTAAAGAAGAAATGCGATGGATGAAAGATTTAGGGATCAAAGGTATAAAAGTGGACTTTTTCGGTGGTGATAAGCAGGAGACTATGCGACTTTACGAGGATATTCTTTCTGATGCTGACGACCATGGGCTAATGGTTATTTTCCATGGTTGCACGATACCTCGTGGATGGGAAATGTTATATCCAAATTATGTTGGTTCTGAGGCTATACTTGCATCAGAAAATCTGGTGTTCAACCAATTCTATTGCGATGAAGAAGCTCGCAATACTGCGCTTCATCCCTTCTGTAGAAATACTATCGGCAATATGGAATTTGGAGGTTGTTTTATGAATCATTACCTCTCTAAGGGTAACAAAAAAGGTACTGTGCGTCGTACTACCGATGGTCATGAACTTGCCACGACAGTTCTGTTTCAGAATCCCATCCAGAATTTTGCTCTGACACCGGAAAATCTGCTCCCTGAATCAGAGGGAGGTGCGCCGATTGTGGCTTTGGATTTTCTTCGCCGTGTTCCTACCACTTGGGATGATACAAAATTCATTGACGGATATCCGGGCAAATTTGTGATTTTGGCACGAAAGAATAATGGCAAATGGTATGTAGCCGGCACAAATGCTGAATCAAAAACAATTAAGCTGAACCTTGACCTTTCTCGTTTCATTACTCCTGATTCAAAAGTATCTATGATATATGATGACAAGAAGACCGGTAAGCCCCAATCCAAAACGTTAAAAGTCAAGGATCCGACAAAAGTACCTGTTGAAATATTGTCTATGGGCGGTTTCGTGATGGAAATTGAATAACAGAGACATATAAAAACAATTTACCCCGGTTTACATAAAGTGAAGTAAACCGGGGTAAAAATTGTTTTTATACTCTGATTATAATTAGAGTCCGATCATCTGCAAGAACTCATCTTCATTGATTATAGGAACACCTAACGATTTTGCTTTTTCAAGTTTCGATGGTCCCATATTCTCACCTGCTAATATTAAGGATGTTTTCTTTGAGATTGAGCCGGAGTTTTTACCTCCGTTTTTATCAATCAAAGCCTTGTATTCTTCACGGGAATGTTTGGAAAAGACACCGCTTATTACGATTGTCTTTCCTGCAAGTATATCTGTATGGTCGTTTGTGTCTTGCTCCGGCATTGACATTTGAACTCCGGCAGCCCTGAGTCGTTCTACCAGCTCCCGGTTTGCTGGATATGCGAAATATTCAATTATTGCATCGGCTATTCGAGGACCTATATCCTCAATGGCTACAAGTTCGTCACGTCCCATGTTCATAAGCGTGTCGATATCTCTGACAGCTCTGGCAAGTTTTCGTGCTACAGTCTCGCCGACGAATGGTATGGATAGAGCATATATCACACGTTCGATTGGTACGGATTTAGATGCTTCCACACCCTCTACAATTCGCTGTGCTGTTCTGGGACCGACCCTTTCAAGCGGCATTAGGTCTGATTCTTTTAAATCATAAAGGTCGGCGGTATTTTTTATAAGACCGGCATCATATAGCAGAGCAGAGTTTTCCTCTCCTACACCTTCAATATCCATCATGTGCCTACTTACAAAATGCTCAATACGACCTAATATTTGCGGGCGGCAGCCATATTTATTGGGGCACTGCCAAGATGCTTCACCCGGGATTCTGATTAGAGGTGTATTGCAATCGGGGCAGTGTGTGACGAATTTAATAGCTTTGGCATCCTTCTCACGCGCACTTTCATCAACACCGGTAATTTTGGGTATTATCTCACCACCCTTTTCCACATAGAGCATATCATGCTCATGAATACCAAGTGTCTTTACAGTGTCCTCATTATATAAGGAAGCTCGCTTTACTATTGTGCCTGATAGTAACACCGGTTCAAGATTTGCTACAGGGGTTATTATACCCATACGTCCGACTTCAAATGATACGAAATTCAATTTGGTCAATGCTCTCTCAGCCGCAAATTTATATGCAATCGCCCAGCGTGGCGATTTTGAGGTATACCCGAGATTAAGTTGTTGCCTCAGATTATTGACTTTAAAAACAAGTCCGTCAGTGGCGACAGGCAAATGCTTGCGTTGCTCGTCCCAATAATTTATAAACTCGTCAACCTCCTTAATGCTATGAAGCAATTTCATGGCATCACTCACCTTAAAGCCCCACTCCTTTGCCTTTAACATATTGTCATAGTGGTTGTCGCAAGGCAAATTATCGGAGATAAGGTAATAAAAATATGCATCTAACCCGCGACGTGAAACTTCTGCGGAATTTTGCAACTTCAAAGTCCCGGCAGCTGCATTTCGAGGGTTGGCGAAAAGAGGCTCCTCATTAAATGCCCTCTCCTCATTTAATTTGTCAAAAGCTTTCCAAGGGAGCACTATCTCACCTCTTATTTCGAATGATTTCGGATAGTTGTCGCCATGCAAAGTCAAAGGAATACTTCTGATGGTTTTAATGTTTTCAGTAACATCATCACCCTTCTCTCCGTCACCACGGGTTACGGCTCGCACAAGACGTCCGTTTTCATATATCAGCGATATGCTTGTTCCGTCAAATTTCATCTCTCCAACAATAGGAATAGACTTCATGCCGTCAGTGTTCTCCAGCATATCATTGCATTTCTTCACCCATTCGTCCACCTCTTCAACAGAGTATGTGTTGCCGAGCGAAAGCATCGGGTGAATGTGGGCGACCTGAGTAAATCCTTTGGTGATATCAGAGCCTACACGATGAGAGGGTGAAAGATCATCGTCAAATTCAGGATGTTCACTCTCTAATTTTTCGAGTTCTTTCATCATCATGTCATAGTCATAATCGCTTATAGTGGGAGCGTTATTCACATAATAGGCATGATTATGTTTGTTAAGCTCTGTGCGAAGCTCATCTATGCGTTCTTTAACAGTCATATCTTTATTAGATGTTTTATCGTTTCTTTTGTATGCAAAGTAAACAAAATTATCGGAGATTTATACCATTAAAATATAAAATCTGACGAACTGATTTAAACTTTTTATTTTTTAAGATTTGATGCTATTTTCGAGATGAATTATTAGCTCGAAGAGGGAGCTTAGCGAGCTAAGTGACCGAAGAGTTCGACATAAAAAAGAGACAGCTTCTATCCAAATTACGAATAGAAGCTGTCAATTAAATTATGCTATTATCGTTATCCGCAATAGAAATATTCATTTACAAGCTTTTGCATCTGTTCAGGATTATCTTTTAAGAATTCTGCCAAATGCTTATCGTCGAACGCGCTGAGACGTTTGATTGTGTCATCTATCATTGCCGGAGCAAACACATCGAATGCTTCAAAATAGGTTCTTTGCTTACCGAGTGCATCAGCGGACTCCACGCAGCATGTCGGTAACGTGTTGAGCGAAGCGAGCTTTTCTGCATTTTCTGCCGCATGGATATTTACATCCACGTATGTCTTCTCAGCAACTTCTAATGCGTTTTCCATCTCAAATCCCACTCTTGCTGCGACACACAGTGCTGCCATGAGTTGATATACATTTGCGGAACAGTCGGGTGAACGCATTTCAAATGTCTGTTTACCGTATGTTTCAATTTCACAAGGGCTGTTAGGATTTGCCTGAACGCACATATCCTTACCGGAAGTCCAACCTAACGGCACACGTACCAATACTGACCTGTTTCGGTCGCCCCAGCAGATGTTTGTGGGCGCTTCCTGATGAGGTACAAGACGGAAATATGAAGTCGGATTTGCGTTGCCGAATGCGGTGATAGCAGGAGCAAGAGTCATAAGCCCGGCTATCACTTTTTTAGCATCGTCGCTTAGCTTGCGATCCTTTGTCTGTGTGACGTTCTCGCCATCTTTCATCAGACGCATGTGTATATGGAATCCTGAGCCGGCTTTTCCTACAGTGATTTTGGGTGCAAATGTCACATTTAAATCTTCTTTTGCAGCAAGATTTCTTATCACCCATTTAGCAAGCATCAACTGGTCGGCAGCTTCCAATGCGGGATTAGGCAAAAATTCTATCTCATTCTGCTCATATACCATTGAATTCTGAGTGAAATTTCCGACCTCAGAATGTCCGTATTTTATCTGTCCTCCTGTTGAAGCAATCATTGCCATTGCCTTGGTACGGAAGTCATTAAATTTAGCAAATGGAGCCGATTCATGATATCCTTTTTGATCGGTCGCAGGGAATGAGCCGGGATCGGCGGCTATTACATAGAATTCCAATTCGCCCATACATTCGAATTCCATACCCGACACTTCCTTAAATGCTTTACATGCTCGCTGGAGCACACCTCTCGGATCACTGTCCAAGGGATTTCCGTCTTTGTCAAAGAAACTGCAAAGCATGGATAACGTTGGGATCTCTGCGAATGGGTCACGGAAAGCTGTGGCGTAACGCGGGATCACATATAGGTCACTTCGTGAGGCTTCAATAAACGGGAACAGACTTGAACCGTCAACTCTTTCACCTGTTGAAAGAATGGTTTCAAGATATTCCAAGTCATTGATTACAAAGTTAAGAGTCTTAAGGCGACCGTCAGCTGCGGGATACATGAAGTTTACCATCTCGATTCCCTCACGCATGATATAATCAATTATATCTGCCCGAGTGAAATCAGATGCCGGTTTATGTAAGGTTTTTACTACATGGTTGCGGTTCATCGCAAGCTTTTTTTCTGAAAACATGATATTTACGATGATTACAAATTATTATAATAAGGTTAACTGAAAAAGAATAATTCTTTTTCCAAAATTAAAGAATAATTTCTTTAATTCAAAATTTTAAGTTTGTTTTTAACAAAAAATGGACGTTATCCATAAAAAATAACGTCCATTTAGTCTATATTAAATGAAGCTTAAATCAGCTCATTAAAATTCACTTGAGAAATGGAATTTAATCTTCGGGAAATCGGTTTGCGCCATCTGCAGCACATAGCCGGAGTCGGCGAGGAATACATCTCTACCCTCTTTGTCAACTGCCATAAATTGGAATTTCCTTTTCTTGAATGCCGCAAGAGCTTCAGGGTCATCGCTTTCAATCCAACAAGCTTTATACAATGATATCGGTTCCCATCGGCACTGCGCCCCATATTCATGAAGCAAGCGATATTGTATGACTTCAAACTGGAGTTGTCCTACAGTACCTATAATCTTTCTGCCATTAAATTGATTGACGAACAGCTGAGCAACACCTTCATCCATAAGCTGCTGCACACCTTTTTCAAGCTGTTTCGCTTTCATCGGGTCGCTGTTTTCTATATATTTGAACATCTCAGGCGAGAAACTTGGAAGACCCTTGAAGTGAAGTATTTCACCGGATGTCAATGTATCACCTATCTTGAAATTACCTGTGTCAGGTATACCTACAATATCGCCGGGATATGCTTCGTCAACAATGCTCTTCTTCTGCGCCATAAATGCCGTCGGAGCTGCAAATTTCATTATTTTGCCTGAACGGACATGCTTATAGGGAGCATTACGTTCGAATTTACCTGAGCATATTTTCACAAAGGCGATACATGAGCGGTGATTGGGGTCCATGTTCGCATGTATTTTAAACACAAATCCCGAAAATCCTTCTTCGTCAGGATTGATAACACGCTCTTCTGTTTTTGTGGGACGTGGTGCAGGCGCAATTTTCACAAAACAATCAAGAAGCTCCTTTACACCGAAAGTATTGAGCGCAGATCCAAAGAATACCGGAGCGACTTTACCTTGAAGATATTCATCCACATTAAATTCGGGGTACACACCTTCGATAAGCTCCAGATCTTCACGGAGCTTGGCGGCATCCTTTTCTCCGACATTTTCATCAATTCTCGGGTCATCAACCGATTCGATTTCCACACGTTCGCTTACTCGCTGCTTGTCAGGAGTGAAGAGGTCAAGTGAATGTTCGAAGATATTGTAAACGCCTTTGAATTTTGCACCTATATTTATGGGCCAAGACAACGGACGCACCTTGATTTTTAATTCGCTTTCAAGTTCATCGAGGATGTCAAATGGGTCACGACCTTCACGGTCAAGTTTGTTCACGAATATAATCACAGGAGTGTTTCTCATTCGGCACACTTCCATGAGCCTGCGAGTCTGTTGCTCCACACCTTTGGCAACGTCCACAACTATGATAACGCTGTCTACAGCTGTTAGCGTACGATATGTGTCCTCGGCAAAGTCTTGGTGACCGGGGGTGTCAAGGATGTTTATTTTGTAATCGCCGTAGTTAAATCCCATCACTGATGTGGCAACAGAGATTCCACGCTGTTTCTCTATTTCCATCCAGTCAGAAGTGGCAGTCTTTTTAATCTTATTTGATTTTACCGCTCCCGCAATATGAATTGCACCACCGAAAAGGAGTAATTTTTCTGTGAGAGTTGTTTTGCCGGCGTCAGGGTGAGAAATGATGGCAAACGTGCGCCGGCGGCTTATTTCTTCTTGTAAAGACATATATTTTATTAATAATGGGATTTTCGGAGTGCAAAATTACTAAATAATACCTAAAAATCCAACCGTTTGTATCTTGCTTTAGCTACGGCACGACTAACGAGATTGAAGTGCCACCACTCAGACCTCAGAGGCGTAAATCCTCCCGCCTTCATCACCCTGCGAAGCAGTAATCTGTTTTGCCGTTCGGTTTCTGAGATTACACCTAATTTTACCAGCAAAATTTCCTTATCAATATTAGCTTCCTTTCCTAAATGATCCACTTTGGTTCCCATGGGGAGCTCATTGCCATTCTCATCCGCAATAGTTATATCCACTGCCAGACCGTAATTATGCAAACCTCCCCCGTTCTTCGGATTTGACACGTATGGTGCCATAGGTGTCCCTTGCACCACTTTATACATCTTCCGTTGGACGCTCATAGGGCGTGAAGCATCCTTTATCAACAGTCTGTAGCCGGGATGGATTTGACGCAACTCCCTATTAGCTTTTAGCAGAGCCTCGGCTGCTTCCGGATGTAAATAAGCTTTATTCAGGTCATTATATAGAACAACACCGGTGAAATTGTCAGGATGACTATACATTAAATCAACCATAATGGTAGTATCCATGCTTCCGACATCAACCATTCCGGCTTCCTTCAACTTTTCATTCAATGTTTGTCCGTTAACGGTTGACTGACAAAATAATACGACCGCCATATATATTATTGCCTTTAATGATTTCATGGTACAAAATTATGAAAAAAACTTAAAAAATCCTGCCGTATGAGTATAAAACACTATATTTGTAGGTAATTTCATAAAAATCATATCTGTTTTACCATAGGTAAGAAATGCTAAAATTCGTACGACAATCATTAATCATCATATCACTATTGCTCGGTTTTTCCAACGCTCATTCTCAGATTAACACTGATCAAGTGATGCGTATCGGTATGAATAATTTATACTTCGAGGATTATGTGCTATCCATTCAATACTTTAATCAGGTTATAAATGTGAAGCCATACCTTGCGCAGCCATATTTCTATAGGGCTATCGCTAAACTCAATCTTGATGATTACCTCGGGGCTGAGCAGGATGCGACACTTGCCATAGAACGTAATCCGTTCATCACAGACGCATACGAAGTCAGGGGTGTTGCCCGTCAGAATCTTGGGAAAAACAGAGCTGCAATCGAGGATTATAATAAAGCTCTTGATATGTTACCCCAAAACCGGGGATTGATGTACAATAAGGCGTTAGCCCAGCATGAAATCAGAGATTTTGATGGTGCGGCTTCCACATACGAGGCATTATTGAAACGATATCCTAACTTTGAGGGTGGCTATCTTGGACGAGCCCGAATGCGCCTTGAGAAAAAAGACACTGTTGGAGCGCAGGAGGATATTGAAAAAGCGTTGAAAATCAATCATAATGCCGTGAACGGATATGTCATGCGTGCGGATATAGCTATAAATAGCCAAAAAGATTACGCTGCCGCACTTAGCGACATGGATCAAGCTATTAAACTACAGCCCCGCTACGCCGGATTTTTCATCAACCGTGCTTTCCTGCGATATATGACCGATGATTTCCAAGGCGCATTTGCCGACTATGATTATGCATTGCAGCTTGAACCTCATAATACAATTGCATTATTTAACCGTGGTCTACTACGTGCTGAAGTGCATGACACGAATCGTGCAATTGATGATTTTACCAGCGTGTTGAGCCTTGATGAAAAAGATTACAAGACGTTATACAACCGTGCGATACTGTTGGCTGAAATTGGAAGTTTCAATGAGGCGTTAGCTGACCTTGGGAAGGTAATTGATGCTTTCCCCGATTTTGCAGCAGCATATTTTCTCCGTTATGACATAAAACGAAGAAAAGGTGACATGCTGTCGGCGCAAAAAGATTATGAGAAATCCCTTGCATTGGCTAAGACACGAGTGCAACATACTCCCGACAGACAATTTGCCACATCTGACAGCACTAATACGACTACTGATGGTGTAGAAGGTGTTTTGGCGGATGCATCGGATGATTACAATGGTACGTATGAAACACAAGAACAGGTAAAGCGTAGATTCAGCTCGCTAACCACTATAGCCGACAACTCTTCACCCGATCAGGTATATAATAATAAAGAGATACGTGGTAAGGTGCAGGACAGAAATATAACTATAGAAATCGAGCCTATATTTGTGGTATCGTATTATACCTCCCCTACCGAGCTTAAACTGAGCGGCGATTATCTTAAAGAGGTTGATGATGTCAACTCTACTCGAATGTTGCGCTTCCTGCTTCAAGTCACAAATCATCCTCCGACCATGACTGATGAAGAAGTCGCGCAAGCTCACTTTAATTCTATACAATATTATAATTCATACCTTGCGGGACATACTCCACGAGCTATAGATTTCCTTGGCAGAGCTATGGATTTCATTACCTTGAAGGACTATGAAAATGCCATTGCCGACCTTGACAGAGCGATAGCGATAACCCCTGACTTCACATTAGCATATCTGCTAAGAGCAAACTCTCGATATCTTGCATCAAAACAGGTGCATGACGATGGGAACATATCAAAAGCACAGACCACACCCAAAGAGCTACGCCCGCAAATGCGAGCTATCGAAGATTTGGATTCAGTGATTAAACTGTCGCCGCTAATGCCGATTGCTCATTATAATAAAGGTGTTATTCTTGCGGAAATGGGAGATTATACCTCCGCTTTGCAAGAATTTAATAAAGCGATTGAACTCAAGCGTGATTTTGGTGAGGCATATTATAATAGAGGATATGTATATCTGAATTTAGGGAACAAAGACTCCGCTTTTGCCGATCTCAGTCGTGCGGGGCAGTTGGGAATAGTTCCGTCATACAATCTCTTGAAAAGAATGTCGTCAAAGTGATGTGTCCTGATTTAGATTAGATGGATTTTAACGGTATTTTTGTTGCAATTTGTAAATTTTCTCAGGAATATTTTGTCTTTTAGTAGAAAATACATACCTTTGCATGACAAATTTAAATAAATAAAATCACTTCCACTATCTGAAAGTTATGAAACGATTTTACGCGTACGGTTATTCTTATTATTTTTATTTTGATAAAAAATAAAAACGGGATTTTACGTGCGTAATTTCGATTCAACCAGTCTGAATGATTAATCAAAAGTAAACGATATAATCCCGATCCAATCAAGGAATCGGGATTTTTTAATTGAAAGGAGATGAAGAAAGTAACGATTCAAGGCGTAGCAGGTTGCTACCATGACGCAGCTGCTCATTTATATTTCAGCGGACAGGATGTCACAACAATCCCTTGTGAGACGTTCCCGGTTATGTTTGACACATTAGCGGCTGACGCTTCATTGCTTGGCATAGTCGCTATCGAAAATACCATTGCCGGAAGTTTGCTGCAAAATCATGAATTGTTACGTCAGAGCAATCTTAATGTCATCGGTGAGCTGAAGATGAGAATATCTCATGTTATTGCAGCATTGCCGGGACAATCGTTGGATGAATTGCAGGAGGTAAACTCTCACCCGATGGCTCTCATGCAGTGTGAACATTACATTCGCCGTCATCCTAATTTGAAAATTGTGGAACATCTCGATACTGCCGGTAGTGCAAAAGAGATAGCTGAGGGAAACTTAATGGGTCATGCCGCTATATGTGGCGAATATGCTGCCAATCTCTATGGCTTGAATATTCTGGAAAAAGGCATTGAGACAAATAAACGCAATTTCACCCGTTTCCTTATAATTGCCGACCCATTAGTGGCATCGGAACTCGGACCAAAGGAAAGCGAGATAAACAAAGCCTCAATGGTGTTCTCTACTCCCCACACTCATGGAGCTTTGTCTAAAATTCTTACAGTCCTTTCATTTTATGACATCAACCTCACTAAGATCCAGTCAACCCCAATCGTAGGACGTGAGTGGGAATATCGTTTTTATGTCGATGTCACATTTGACAGCCTTGTGCGCTATCATCAGGCTATTGAAGCTATTCGCCCTCTGATAAGAGATCTGAAGATACTTGGTGAATACACCGAAGCCAAAGTTACTCATGCATAAATGAAATATAAATAATATACGAAAATGGAAATAAAGCCCTCTACGAGAGTCCAAAATATTAAGGAGTATTATTTCTCCACTAAATTAAAGGAAGTGGCTGCGCTTAATGCTTCAGGCGCTGATGTGATATCTCTTGGTATTGGCGGTCCTGATAGACCTCCGCATCAAACGGTTATTGACACAATGGTGGAAGCGTTGAACGTGCCTACCAACCATGGGTATCAGCCGCATGTTGGAGTGCCTGAATTGCGCAACGGTTTTGCCGCATGGTATAAGAAATGGTATGGAGTCGATCTTGATCCTAAGAGTGAGATTCAGCCGCTCATCGGCTCCAAGGAGGGTGTTACCCATATATCACTCACTTTCCTTAATCCGGGCGACGGTGTGTTAGTGCCTAATCCGGGATACCCGACATATTCCTCAATAAGCAAACTTGTGGGTGCTGAAATATTCCATTATGATCTTGTGGAGGAATCTGGTTGGCAACCCGATTTTGATGCCCTTGAAAAATTACCGCTTGATAAGATAAAGCTTATGTGGCTTAATTATCCTCACATGCCTACCGGAGCAAAGGCTCGCCGGGAGACATTCGAAAAGGCGGTTGAATTTGGTAAGAAGCATGGGATTGTTATTGTGAATGATAACCCGTATTCATTTATATTGAATGACACTCCACTTAGCATTCTACAAATTCCGGGGGCAAAGGATATAGCTATCGAAATGAATTCGCTTAGCAAAAGCCATAATATGCCCGGATGGCGTGTTGGTGTTGCTGCTTCCAATTCCAAATTTATTTCTTGGATTCTTAAGGTAAAGAGCAACATCGACTCCGGACAATTCAAGCCTTTAATGCTTGCCGCAGCCAAGGCGCTTGAAGCCGATAAGAGTTGGCATGACAGCGTGAATGCTGTATATGCTTCCCGCAGACTCGTTGCAGAGGATATCATGAGAGAGCTCGGATGTACTTTTGACCCCACACAGAGTGGTCTGTTTTTATGGGGCAGACTTAATGACGAGTCAGTGACAACGGAAGAATTGGCTGATAAGCTCCTTCACGAAGCCCATGTCTTCATCACTCCGGGCTTCATATTCGGATCAAATGGTGACAGGTATATTCGTCTGTCATTATGTGCCACTGAGGAGCGTATGCGTGAAGCGCTCGACCGTATTAAAAAACTAAACAACAGCAAATAATAATTTAATAATAGATATTAAAGATGGAAGATATAAAGCCGTTAGCCATAGATGGGGTTGAATTGACAAAACCCATCATTATTTCCGGTCCATGCAGTGCTGAGACAGAGGAACAAGTGCTCGAAACTGCGCGTCAACTGGCTCGTCAAGGTGTGAAAATTTATCGTGCCGGTATATGGAAGCCTCGTACAAAACCCGGTGGTTTTGAGGGCGTGGGCGTACCCGGACTCGCATGGCTAAATAAGGTAAAAGAGGAAACCGGCATGAAAGTAGCCACAGAGGTCGCTAATCGTGGTCATGTGGAAGCTGCTCTTGAATATGACATCGACCTTCTTTGGGTTGGAGCACGTACATCTGCCAATCCGTTTGCCATGCAGGAGATTGCCGATGTGCTTCGTGAAAGCGGAAGAGATATACCTGTGTTGGTAAAGAATCCTGTCAATCCTGATCTTGAACTTTGGATTGGAGCTTTGGAAAGACTATACAATGCCGGAATCAAACGTCTTGGCGTTATCCACCGTGGATTCAGCACTTACGGACTTCACATTTACAGAAACCATCCTCAGTGGCGTATCCCCTTGGAACTTCGTCGCCGTTATCCTAACCTTCCTATCATCTCCGACCCCAGCCATATCGGAGGTAAGCGCGAGCTTATCGCTTCACTTTCCCAGCAGGCGCTTGACATAGGTCTTGACGGTCTTATCATCGAAAGCCATTGTAATCCCGACTGCGCATGGAGCGATAAAAACCAACAGATAACTCCTGAAGTGCTTGGTGTCATTCTTGACAATCTCGTTTACCGTGATGCTCCCGCCCCGGCTGAAAGCCTTATGCAGTTGCGCCGTCAGATTGACCAACTCGACAATGAGCTTATCGAGGTTCTTGCGAAGCGTATGAATATTTCACGAGAGATAGGTGAATATAAGAAGAATCACAACATGCCGATCGTTCAGGCTGGTCGTTACGGAGATATAATGAATACCCGTGTCATGGCTGCCCGCCAGATGGGAATGTCTGAAGAATTTATGCGCACCATCTTATCAACTATCCATGAGGAGTCAGTACGTATTCAGGTGGAGTTGAGCGAAAAAGATAAATAATTTATTGGTGAACGATAAGATTATGAAAATTTTGATATTGGGCGCCGGTAAAATGGGCTCATTCTTCTGCGATATACTTTCATTTGACCATGAGGTAGCGGTATATGACCCCGATGCGCAAAGATTGAGGTTTACATTTAATGCTCTTCGATTTACTTCTATGGAAGAAATTAAAGAGTTTGAACCTCAGCTTGTAATAAATGCGTCAACTGTGAAATATACTCTTGACGCATTCAGACAGGTACTCCCCTATCTTCCCAAGTCGGCGATAATAAGTGATATAGCGTCGGTTAAAACCGGACTGCCGGAATTTTATGCTTCATGTGGACATCCGTATGTCAGCACACACCCTATGTTTGGTCCGACATTCGCATCACTAAGCAATTTGAGCAATGAAAATGCTATAATCATTAGCGAGGGGGATCATCTTGGCAAAGTATTTTTCCGAGACCTTTACAATCGTCTGCACTTGAACATTGTGGAGTATACTTTTAAGGGACATGACGAGACTATTGCCTATTCACTTTCAATACCTTTTGCAGCGACTCTCGCTTTTGCAGGCGTGATGAAGCATCAAGAGGCTCCCGGTACTACCTTTAAGCGTCACATGCAGATAGCACGTGGGCTAATGTCCGAGGATGACTATCTGGTAAGTGAAATCTTGTTTAACCCGAACACCCCTGCTCAGCTTGAAAAGATTCAGCAACAGTTGTCAGAACTTCAAGATATAATTGCACGACATGACAGTGTGGCGATGAAAGAATACCTCGCCCGTGTGCGTGACCATATCAAATAACAAAATTTTCAGATATAAAAGTTAAAAGCTCCTTGACGCACTTGCCAAGGAGCTTTTAACTTTTATATATTCAAAGAATTACATTATGCCTCTTTCACGAAGCTTAAGCTGCCATGCCCATGCCGAGCGCATAGTGTCGGCAAGTGTTGATGTGGCTTTCCAGCCAAGAACTTCGTTTGCGTAAGCAGGGTTAGCCCATACCTTTTCAATATCACCGGTTCTGCGACCTACTATCTTATGAGGGACTTTCACACCTGTCGCTTCTTCAAACACGTTGATCAGCTCAAGCACAGAAACGCCATTGCCGGTTCCGAGATTGAAAATTTCTATTTTGGCATCGCTCTTATCCTCAAGCATACGCTCAACAGCTATGACATGAGCTTTGGCAAGATCCACCACATTTATATAGTCACGGATACAGCTTCCGTCGGGTGTGTTATAGTCATCGCCAAACACGCTCAACTCTTTACGAATACCGATAGCTGTCTGTGTAAGATAAGGTATAAGGTTTTGAGGAACACCGTTGGGAAGTTCTCCGATCTCTGCTGACGGATGTGCGCCTACCGGATTGAAATAACGAAGTATGACACTCTTGAACGGTGTGCCGGCATTGATTACATCGGTGATAATTTCCTCTGAAATCTGTTTGGTGTTGCCGTAGGGCGAAGTCGCTTTTTTGATAGGAGCTTGTTCGGTTACAGGATTTTCATCCGGTTCACCATATACGGTGCATGATGACGAGAACACTATACCCTTTACTCCGTTCGGACCCATAAGGTCAAGGAGATTAAGAAGAGTGTTAAGATTATTGCGATAGTACAATATAGGCTTCTGCACGCTCTCTCCGACAGCCTTAGATGCAGCGAAGTTAATGATACCCTTAATATCCGGATACTGGGCGAAAAGGTTTTTCACAGTTTCGAGATCTGTACAATCCCCTTCCACGAAATCAGGGCGAATCCCCGTGATTCGCTCAATGCCATCCACCACATCTCTGTTTGAATTTGAAAGGTTATCGATGATTACAACAGGGTAACCTGCCTGCTGGAGTTCAACCACGGTATGGGAACCGATATATCCGGTTCCACCGGTTACCAAAATTCTTTCTTTTTTCATATTATTTTAAGGTTTATAATATTCGGTTATGTCGTTATTCTTGAGGCAGATGGAAAGTGCATATATGTCGTTTCTTTTTCTCCTCAAATATTTCGGAAATAGCAAAAAATATACCACTCTCTTCCACATCACCAAACTCGTCATTAATAGCTGTGCCAAACATTTTCATGGTCGGTGAAAGACTCATGTATGAATTGACCAATGGGGGAATATTGAAGCCATATTCCCTGACCGCATGATTTAGAATCTTATAATCCTCTTTGAAATTTTCACCGATGAAAAGTTTTTTCATCTTCTCATCATCGATATCTAATTTGAAGGGTTTGATGGGTCGTACAAGTTTTTCAGAGTCAGGAAAATGTTTGTGAAGGAAATACAGAATCATGTTCCGGCAATCTATAGAATAATTGGGATACATGGTCATTTTCCCGAATAAATATTTTATCTCCGGATAAATAACGGTTAAAGCGCCTAATCCGTCCCACAAATTGTCAAGTGCGAAGAGTGCTTTTGCGCCGGCTTTGGATGATTGATATTCCAATCTCACGAACGAGCGTCCCAATTCTATGGTCTGTGGAAGGTATTCTTTCACAAATCGCTCGGAAAATTCAAACATGTGACTTGTGGCAATACGAGGTTTCCCCTCTTCATCTATTTTGATATCTTTGCCTATTATAAAACGATATCCTCCAAGTATAAGCTTCGATTCCGGATCCCATACCACTAATTGCTTACATGGAGGATCCATCGTATCAAAAAAGTCTATGTCACAGCTTTTTCCGGTTCCACCGCCCGCAGTTCTAAATGCTATCTCACGTAAACGGCCTATCTCTCGCATTGTAGCTTGACATTCTCTGCCGTCTACCACATATATCTCGTTGTTCCCTTTATTTGTCGGGCGTAGTAGTCTTTCTTGAGTCAATTCAGACTCAAGAAGTTCCACATCTACCGGGTCTATAATCTTTTCGGTCATCAATGAAATTGATTTATTTTACGGATAAATTATGACCGCAAATAATTCTTTAAGTTATATACAGTTTCTCTCAGACTATCAGCTTCAGCTTGGGCATGAGTGCCTCCTTTTAGAGTATCCCATCTGATTGGCTCACCGATTACAATATTAAAATGCGTATCCTTCCGTTTGAATATCTCTCTGGGTAGATATATCATTTCTATATTGAACTTGATGCCAAGCTTAGTCCTTAGACGTGCAAATTTATAAAAAAACTGTGAATTCTCACCATTAAAATATAAAGGAATTATATCTCTTTTTGATGAAATCGCTTTTTGTATAGCCATCTTGTGCCATCGCAGGTCGGCTATAGTGCCATCATCTCCCTTTCGTGACACCAATCCGGCTGGAAACATTAGTATCTGTGCGTCGCTATTAAAAGCTTCTTCAATTTTAACTGATGCGTCCCTTGACTGCTTGCCGTGTTTGTTTACTCCGAGGAAGATTGATTTAAGAGGCTTGATAAATGTCAAAAGGTCATTTACAACAAAACGCACATCTTTCTTGTCTTTATATCCTTTTGAGATGAAGTCAGAAAGTATCAGTCCGTCAAGTCCACCTAACGGATGATTTGATGTAATGATGAATCTTCCGTCATCAGGCAAAGTCCCTATAACGTCATACGTGACGCCTAAATCCTTAAGCGCACCTCGACAAAATTCCACCCCGTCAAGTCCTGCATTGTTTTGCAATATCCCATTCATCTCTTCTTGACAAATAGTTCTTTCAAGCCATCTGATTATAAATTTAGGTATAAAGCGATAATGCTTGGCAAGACGGGTGCGAAGCACTAAATCAACATCGAGTTTCAGTACATCTTCCATGAATTTCTACAGGTCTTTAAATGTCTGCCATAAATTATCTTTGGGAAGAGGAGCTGTTACATCTATCTCTTTTCCGGAAACAGGATGTATGAAATGTATATGTCGGGCGATAAGCGAGATAGATCCATCCTGATTACTGCGTTTATCCCCATACTTCAAATCTCCCTTTATAGGGCAGCCGATTGCTGACAATTGGACTCTTATCTGATGTTTTCTCCCTGTTTCAAGTTTCACCTCTATAAGGTTGTAACGGTCAGATGCCCCAAGTAATTTATATGAAAGGACAGCTTTTTTTGAATCTTTTTTAGGCGTGAGAGATGCGTATGATTTATTGTTCTTTTCAGTAGATGTTATATAGTGTTCCAACCTGTCTTGCTCTTGCGGAGGACGATTGCGTGATAATGCCCAATATGTTTTTTCGACTTCACCATTCCTAAACATATCGTTCATTCTTGCCAAAGCCTTAGATGTTTTTGCAAAAATAACAAGTCCTCCTACCGGTCGGTCAAGGCGATGAACAACTCCACAAAATACATTTCCGGGTTTATTGTACTTTTCCTTCAACCATTCCTTGACTATTTCCACAAGAGGGACATCTCCGGTTTTGTCACCCTGCACAATTTCACCGGGCGCTTTATTGACTATTATAATATGATTATCCTCGTAGATTACTTCCATTTTCTTATACTTTACACCACAAATTTATATAAAATTCCTATTATTCTAATACAAATTGCAATTTTTCATTCTATTTGCCGTCAAACGTCATGACTATTTATTCAGAAATCACTGATTTTTTCTTACTTTTGCATAAAGATAAAATCAGTTCAATTCCATGTACGAATACATTAAAGGCACCGTCTCAGAACTTACTCCCACCTACGTTGTGATAGAAAATAACGGAATGGGATATATGATTAATATATCGTTATCTTCGTTTGAAAAAATACAGAATCTCAACGGAGAAATAAAATTATTTTTACACGAGGTAGTTCGTGAAGACGCATGGATTTTTTATGGCTTTACGGAATCTAAGGAACGGGAAATGTTTCGTCTGCTTATCGGAGTCAGCGGAGTGGGTCCGAATACCGCCATGCTGATACTTTCATCAATCCCTGTATCTGATTTGGAAAAGGTTATAACCTCCGGTGACCATACATGCCTTAAAAATGTGAAAGGAATTGGAGTAAAAACCGCCCAGCGAATAATTGTTGACCTTAAAGACAAAATAAAACCGAGTGAAGATACGTTATCTATACAGCCCAATGTCTTCTCCGGTGGTAATGAGGTATATGAGGAGGCCTTAGCTGCCCTTACGGCTCTCGGTTTCGCTCGTCCTCAGTCACAAAAAGTACTGAAACGCATTTTCGATGCAGCCCCTCTCGTAAAAGTTGAAGTCGCTATTAAGAAGGCATTGAGCATGATGTAGTCACATTTTGCTTGTTGTCGTTTCTGAAATATAAATATAACATATTCATCCGTGCTTATTTTATCGCAGTTACGTTATGTGTGATTGTGATTTGCACTGTTATATCTTATGCTCAGGCACCTTCCGGATCTGTCACATTAGATGTATCAGCCACCGACACTGTAAAGAATGAGATAGCTGATACTATAAACACCCGGTATCCGATACGCCACACCCTACCCGACAGCTATGAAAATTTTATGAGGGGGGAATATCCGATGGATCTTGCCACTCCGTCTAACATACGCACCACGGCGGAATATAATCCGGACATGAACTGCTATGTGATACGCACATGGCTCGGAGAACAGGAAATTGTAACTCCATTTTTCCTCACCAAAGAGCAATATGATAATTGGCAGATGCGCAACGGCATGTGGGATTATTTCAGAGAACGCAACGCATCTGCGCTTAACACTCCCGATAAGGAACCGTTTAACATCCTTGACATGAATTTTGATCTCGGTCCGTTAGAACGAATATTCGGTCCCGGAGGTGTGCAATTACGCACTCAAGGTTCCGTCTCAATTTCCACAGGCATAAAGTCGAATAAAACAGATAACCCTGCATTGTCTCTCAACTCACGTCGTAAAACTTACTTTGATTTTGACCAGAAAATCCAAGCCACGATTGCGGCAAGTGTGGGCGACAGGTTGAAATTCAATATGAATTACAATACTGACGCCACATTTGATTTCGATTCAAAGAGTTTGAAATTAGCATACGAAGGGAAAGAGGATGATATAATAAAATCAATTGAAGCCGGTAATGTGTCAATGACTACCGGCTCGTCACTGATTAGAGGTAGCACCGCCCTGTTCGGAATCAAGACGCAGATGCAATTCGGGAAATTCACTGCTACGGCATTGGTGTCGCAGCAAAATTCGGAATCAACCACTGTTTCATCTAAGGGTGGAATCCAGACTACCGATTTCTCTATTCCGGTGGATAACTATGACCAAAACCGTCATTTCTTTCTTGCCCATTATTTCCGTGACAACTATGATAGGTTTGCATCCAAACTGCCATTTGTGTCTTCAGGTGTAAATATCACAAGGATTGAAGTATGGATAACCAACAGGAACACTAAATTTGACCAAAGCCGTAACTTTGTGGCATTTATGGACTTGGGAGAGAACAAAGTGCTTGCAAACAATTATTGGAAAGGTAATCCTTCTCAAAACGTTCCGTCCAATAACTCCAATAACCTGCTTGAAGTCATTAAAACTGAATATCCCACAGCCCGCAATATAAATTCTGTGACACAAGCTCTTGCCCCATTATCGGTATATGGTATTGAAGGCGGACGGGACTATGAGAAAGTCGAATCAGCTCGATTGCTGTCTTCTTCTGAATACACATTGAATTCCACTTTGGGATATATCTCGCTGAAAAGTGCCTTGGCTGCCGATGAAGTGCTTGCTGTGGCATACGAGTATACTTACGATGGCAAAGTTTTCCAAGTCGGTGAATTTTCAAGTGACATCGCCACTACTGAAAATTCGCTATATCTGAAAATGCTTAAATCGACTAACATTGACCCAAGACTCCCCTTATGGAATTTGATGATGAAAAATGTCTACTCATTGGGGGCATATCAGGTTCAGTCATCTAATTTCAAGCTTAACATAAAATATCTCAGTGACACTACCGGAACTGAGATAAACTATCTCCCGATTCCATCATTGGCAAACACACCCCTGCTTCAGGTGATGAATCTTGACCGCTTGGACTCTAATCAGGCTTCAAATCCTGACGGGTTCTTTGACTTTATTGACGGATATACCATATTACCATCGCAAGGCAAGATAATATTCCCTGTGGTAGAACCATTCGGCTCACATCTTGCAGCTAAGATCAATAACCCTGTCATAGCCGACAAATACGTATATCAAGAGCTTTATGACTCCACTCTCATTGTGGCAAGACAGTTTGCCGATAAGAATAAATTCATTCTCACAGGGCATTATCAGGCATCGGCTGGATCTCAGATACGTCTTAATGCCATGAATGTCCCTCGTGGTTCGGTGATAGTCACCGCCGGTGGAGTAACTCTGACTGAAAACAGTGACTATACGGTGGATTATGCTATGGGTATTGTCACCATAACCAACCAAAGTATCATCGACTCGGGACAGAGTGTGAATGTCACACTTGAAAATCAGTCCTTGTTTTCCACACAACGTAAGACTTTGCTTGGGCTTGACTTGAATTATCGGTCTAACCGGGATTTTAATATCGGTGCCACCATCATGCATTTTTCAGAAAAGGCTCTCACTGAAAAAGTAAATATAGGTGATGAAGTTGTAAACAATACTATATGGGGTCTGAACATGCAGTACAACACTAATTTTATGTGGCTTACTGATCTTCTAAACAAAATCCCTACCGTCAATGCCGATCAACCGTCAACGTTAAGCGTTCAGGCTGAATTTGCACATCTTATCCCTCATAAGCAGAAATCAGGAAGCAATAAAGGATCGTCGTATATTGATGATTTTGAATCCTCACAGATTGGCATAGACCTCCGATCCCCCTATTCATGGTTTTTGGCATCGACTCCGTACGACCCATCTTCCTCAGCATTATTTCCGGAGGCTGCCTTGTCGAATAATGTGGATTATGGCAAAAATCGTGCGTTATTGAATTGGTATTTTATCGACAGGATGTTTACCATGCGTAATTCATCCTTATGCCCGGGATATATCAGAAGTGACACCAAAATGCTTAATAATCCGTATGTCAGGGAGATTACCACTCGTGAGATTTTCCCCGGGCGACAACTTACATACGGTGAATCAAACACAATTCAGACCTTAAACCTTTCATTTTACCCTACAGAAAGAGGTCCATATAATCTTGATGCCACAGATATTGACGATCAAGGGAATCTGCTTAATCCTCAAAAGCGTTGGGGAGGTATAATGCGAAAGATGGAGAATGCCAATTTTGAAGCTTCAAACATTGAATATGTTCAATTTTGGCTATTGTCTCCGTTCCTTGATCCTGACAACGATAATTTGTCAGGTGGTGACTTGTATTTAAATTTTGGTGAGATTTCTGAGGATATTCTCAAAGATGGATTAAAGAGTTATGAGAACGGAGTGCCAGTCGATGGGAATGACCAGTATATGCAGTCTACTGTTTGGGGACGTGCTTCGTCTCAAAATTCGCTAACGTATGCTTTTGACAATAACAATTCAGCCCGAAACATTCAAGATGTGGGTTTGGATGGACTTATAAACAAAGATGAATTTGGGTTTAGCTCATATTCCGATTATTTGTCAAAACTACGGCAAAAACTGAGTCTGGATGCCATAGAGCGGATGGATAACGACCCGTTTTCTCCATTTAATGACCCTGCCGGCGACAACTATCATTTTTTCCGTGGCTATGACTATGACGAACAACGGCTTGGTATAATCGAACGTTATAAAAGATACAACGGGGTGGAAGGTAACTCACTATCTCCTGAGGATGCCCCCGAACCTCTGTATCAATCATCACGTTCGTTGCCTGATGTTGAAGATATCAATCAGGACAATACTCTGAATGAATATGAGAGATATTTCCAATATAAAATTTCTATACGTCCTAAAGATTTGGAAGTGGGGAAAAATTATATAACAGACAAACAGGTCTCAATAGTGCCTAACACCGACGGCACTACTCAGGAAGTCGTATGGTATCAATTCAAAATTCCTTTGTCAGATTACCAAAAAGTGGTCGGAAATATCAAAGACTTCTCTACTATCCGTTTCGCACGTATGTTTATGACCGGATTTAAAGCTGTCACTCATCTTAGGTTCGCCACTTTTGAACTGGTAAGGGGTGAGTGGCGTCCCTACGATTTCAATCTTAACACACGTGGTGACACTCCGGCTGAAGGTAATTTGGATGTGTCGGTGGTTAATATTGAGGAAAACTCTGAGCGTGAACCTGTGAACTATGTCCTCCCTCCCGGCGTAAGTCAAATCACTGATCCGGGACAAAGCCAGATAGTACAGTTGAACGAGCAATCTTTGTCGCTTAAGGTGACCGATCTTTCAGCCGGTGATGCAAGAGGTATTTATCGTAATACATTGTTAGATCTGCGCAACTATAAGCGGCTTCAAATGTGGATACATGCGGAGAAACTGATTGATGATTTAACGGATCTTAAATCCGGCGAATTAGCCTTGTTTGTGCGCATGGGAAGCGATGTCAGGAATAACTATTACGAGTATGAAATACCGTTGGAACTTACTCCCGAAGGTACATATTCCGATAGCAACAGTGACCGTTACAAGGTCTGGTGCAAGAATAACCGAATGGACTTTGACTTACAGTCATTGGTGAAATTGAAACAAGAGCGTAATCGTGCCAAGAACGAACAGCAGCCGGGAGTAGGTTTTGCCACACTTTTTAGTTCCAGAGATCCCGATAATGAACGGAATCGTATGTCTGTTATGGGTAATCCATCTCTGAGCGACATCCGGGTGCTATTTATCGGTGTCAGGAATAACAGTAGTCGTACTAAAGACGGCACTGTGTGGATTAACGAATTAAAGGTTACGGATTTCAACAGCGAAGGCGGATGGGCGGCAAAAGGTAACGTCAATCTCGGAATTTCAGATGTCGCCACTCTTAATCTCGGAGGACATGTTGAAACTGCCGGTTTCGGTGCGGTTGATCAGGCATTAAATGCTCGGCGTATGGACGACTATAAGCAATATAACTTTGCCATGCAGGTTGACGCCGGACGATTTTTCCCTGAAAAAGCCAAATTAAGAGCGCCTATATATTATTCAGTGTCTAAAGAGACTACAACGCCTAAGTATAATCCGTTGGATCAGGATGTGAAACTTGACGATGCCCTTGACGCATGTTCCACAAAGTCACAGAGAGATTCGATTATGAATTATGCCGTGGAACGCTCCACCATAAAAAGTTTCGCTATCTCAGGCTTAAAATTCGATGTCAAGTCAAAGAATCCGATGCCTTGGGATCCGGCTAATTTCACGTTTAATTTTTCTTTTAACAAGCAGTCAAAGAATGATCCGACTACTGAATATGAATATGCAAATGATTATCGAGGGTCGTTGCAATACTCATACACTCCATACGTAAAAGGTGTGCGCCCGTTCAGTTTTATAAAAAGTAAATCCAAACACTTGCGTTTTATAAAGGATTGGGAATTTAATTATCTGCCTGCTAATATTTCATTCCTTACCACTATATCCCGCTATTATTATGAGATGCAGGCAAGATCAGAAACGGATATCGATTTCCAACTCCCGGTTTCGGTAAGTAAGAATTTTATATGGGATCGTCAGTTCTCTTTGAACTGGAATCTCACAAAGTCCTTATCGGTGAACTTTAACAGCAATACATCCGCTCGCATTGAAGAAACAATGGGAGCGGTGAATAAAAAATTATTCCCGGAAAGATATAAGGACTGGAAAGATACTGTGATGCAAAGCATATTGCACCTTGGTACACCTTGGAGCTATAATCAGACACTCATAATGTCATATCGTGCTCCGTTTGGCAAAATTCCTGTTTTAGACTGGCTTTCAGGAAATGCATCATACAACGCAACCTACCGCTGGGATCGTGGAGCCGAGGTTGATGGCGTATCTATGGGTAATTCTATAGCTAATCAGGCTGCATGGAACGTTGACGGCAGAATCAACTTTGAAACATTGTATAATAAGTGGCGATTCACTAAGGATGTAAATCAACGATTCCATAATAGAAGGGCATTTACTACCCCTCGCAAGCCTAAACGCTATGAACGTTCATTTGCGTTAAATCCGGATACGTCATTAATAATACGTCATAATTTAAGAAGTATACGTGTGCGTGTCAGTGCTTCAACTTCTGACGGAAAACCGTATCGGGTCAACCATAAAGTGATTGACGCAAATACGGTAGAAATTCTCACCAAAGGTGATAAAAATCTAAAATTCACTATTTCAGAAATTATCAGAGAGGATAAATCCTTATGGCGCAATATAGCCGAACATGCCACACGTCTGCTTATTTCTCCGAGAAGTGCCGCTCTACGCTTCAGAAGCACCAAGTCGCTGTCATTACCACTTTTCCAACCTGAAATCGGAAATATATTCGGACAATCGCGTAGCTATGGACCGATGTCCCCAGGACTTGACTTTGCATTCGGTTTCACAGATGAAGGCTATATCGACAAAGCATTAGACCGTGGATGGCTCATCACTGATGACGGTCAGACCTCACCGGCGATATTTGCTCACACCAAGGAACTTAATATTGAACTTACGCTTGAGCCTATCAAGGGTCTGAAAATACTTCTGACGACCAATCGTACTGATAACAGGACTCAATCTGTGCAATTCATGTATGATAATATGCCGACATCTTTAGCCGGTTCGTATACAAAGACACATGTGGCATTAAAGACTGCATTAAAGCATTTTTCTGCGGGAAATGGTTATAAATCTGAGACCTTCGATAAATTCCTCGAATATATTCCTGTTATTGCCAATCGTATTCAGAGACAATATGAAGCACTTAATTATCCGATGGGGGGATTTATGGATGGTAATATCAATGCCGGTCATCCGTATAATCCGGAAGTCGGCACGGTGAGCCGGACAAGTTCCGATGTGCTGATCCCTGCATTTATTGCCGCATACTCAGGCGGTAATCCCAATAAGCAATATTTGTCCCCATTCCCGTCTTTCGCCCAAGCTCTCCCTAATTGGCGCATAACTTACGATGGGCTGATTTCGCTTGGAAACTTAAAGAAAATCTTTAAAAGTTTTACTTTAAGTCACGCCTATCAATGTACTTATTCTGTGGGTTCTTACTCGTCATTCCTTAACTGGATGAGTGCAGATGGAGGTGGTGCGGGATTCATAATGGATGAGCTTACAGGCAACCCCATACCGTCATCGCAATATAATATATCATCTGTCGCAATTACGGAAAAGTTCGCACCCTTGCTCGGTGCTTCGGTTACGTTGCAAAACGATATGACACTATCGGCAGAATATCGTGATGCCCGCACCCTCACACTAAACACTTCCGCAGGACAAGTGGTAGAGGCAAATCAACGGGCATTAACATTCGGATTAGGCTACAAGATAGTCGGGTTTAATACCGTATTGAAAATGAAAGGAACAGGTGTGGGGATTTCAAACGACCTTACAGTCAACGGAGAGTTTTCATTTGGAGAGACGCAAGCATTGATAAGACGCATAGAGACCGCATATACACAAGCTACATCCGGAATGCGTAATCTCTCATTTAATCTTTCCGCATCCTATATCATGTCTCGGCGCTTGACGTTAGGTGCCTATTTCGATCACCAGATAACCACACCTATCGTATCATCAACTTCCTATCCGACAACCGATACATCCTTTGGATTCAACGTCAACCTGTCACTCTCACGGTAGCCCAACTGATACAAAATAAGCAAGGAGTTAAGCTGTTGATTGCTTAACTCCTTGAATTATGTTGTCTTACCAGGATTCGAACCTAGACAGGCAGAACCAAAAACTGCAGTGCTACCATTACACCATAAGACAATCCTTTTGCCCAAACTTTAAAGCTATGTCTCTAATCCATTGGTAAGATTATTATAAAATCCATAACCTTTTTTGTCTAAAGCGATGCAAAGTTAGTAAGTTTTTGGATAATATCCAACATCTTTAGCGATTTTTATGAATATTTTAAAACCTATTGCCTCTAACAAGAGGATAATCAATCGTTTAAAATTAATCACATCGCAAATGATCCATCATAACGTAGGCAAACGGACGCTCTCCAACTTTTTTGAAGCCTAAACTTTCATATAGACGTCGTGCGTTGTGGTTTTCTTTTTCAACCAACAGACCTGCCGGCTTGCCAATCTTTCGAGCTTTTTCGATTGAAGCTTTCAACAGAGCTGAAGCTATACCTTGCTTACGATATTCGGGCAATACTGCAAGAGTGTCTAAGAGGGTGTTTAATAACAAGTGTTAACGCCACTACATAAAAAAAGCCTCC
>ERZ777011.345-NODE-345-length-73967-cov-6.216812_pt1 | contig 73967 bp, 58 predicted proteins | sample MGYA00374964_ERZ777011 | MGnify/ENA primary metagenome ERZ777011 (study PRJEB29310, sample SAMD00008975) | mouse gut metagenome | study: EMG produced TPA metagenomics assembly of the Metagenome analysis of fecal microbiota from mouse which was promoted... | reverse complement strand
GTCTGCGCGAAGCCCTGACGGGGATGCGGGGATGTTTATCCGCCGTGTTGGAGGTGCTTTTATGCCCTGTTTTTGCATCTTTTGCGGCGATGGCTGTTTCTGGTGCGGTTACCCTGCTTATAAAAAATCCTCTACCCGTAAACAAATTACACGGATAGAGGATCTATTTTATAATCTATCACTCATTTAAAACTTATAACCTAACGTAAGAGCAACCTGGGTAGTGTTTGTCTTCAGACCTATTGCTTCAGAATCGACAAGCGTGTGAAGACCATTATTATCTTCTACGACAACTTTAGAAAACGTATAAGCATCCTCCTTATATTGACGATATACACACGCCAAATCCATATAAAAGTTAGGAGTGAAACGATATCCCAAACCTACCGAATAAGAGGTTGTTCCTTTATCCAAGGTGTAATGGGCCACTGTTCCTGCGGGAAATACCTCAAAAGCACCTTCTCTGAACTCTTTTTTCATCGGACTTGTCCGCCAGTTGGCGCCGGCACGGACAGCAAATTGAGGGGTTATTTTTATTTCAGTTCCAAATTTTACCGTATGGGCATAACCAAAATCTTTCTTTATTAAATCTTTATTTATATCTGCATATTCATATCCATCCTGATCGGAAAGTTTCATAAAACTATAATTCCCCAATTCATAATCCAAACTAATCAAAGCAGTTTTCCCGAGGATACCGGCAACACTAAAAATCCACTTATCTGCCGTACGAAGTCTATACAACGTATAAGGATTCGGATTACTTGGAGTTGCACCATTTGCTTTTGCCGGATCAAAATTTCCATTAAAAGTTTCCGCACTTCCAAAATAAGAATCTGTCAACTTATACCAAACAGGAGAATTATAAGCAACACCTAAGCGCAAGTAGTCAGAAGGACGAATAATTGTTCCTATATTAAATGAATACCCAGTACCATCGGTTTTTAATTCATTATCCCAAAACAAATGATCCGTAGAACCATCCGTATAATAGTATTCTTCCGTATATTCAGAAGACATCCGATAATTCAAATCAGTTACAGAAATGGTAGCACCCAAAAAAAATCTATTTGAAATATTTGTAGCAAATGAAAAATCATATTGGTCAATAGCCCCTCTCTCGCTTACCTCCAATGCGGAAAAGTCCGGACGACTATCAGGATACCACGTCTGATTCGCTTCATCCCACTCCGCAAAAGTCGAATGATACATATCATCATTTGCATCCATTGTATTTGCTCCGATCATTCCCGATTGATAAGCTAACCCAGGCAACCAGACCCCACCTAAATTATTATACGCATCAACGGATTCACTATTTATCTGATTAAATGGAGGCATATCATTTTCTTTAACACCAAACCAACCACCATTCCGATCTGTTCCGACATAAGAAGCCTTAGCCGCAGCATAATCAGCCAACGAATAGTTTTGAGCCCCGCGCAAACGGTAATTACGATTAAAATTCTTTACTCGGTTATAGGAGAACCCGACATTCCAACCGACTAACCCGTCGTCATTTCCGGTAGGGAAATATCCTACATAAGCAATATTATCAAAATTGAATTTCGTTTTACTGCCATCCGCCTTCGAGCCTTTCCAATCCGACTTAGCTTTTATTGATGACAAACTCAATGTGGTAACGACTTCCGAGCTGCGATAAATCCCCAATCCTGCCGGATTAGAAGACATGGAAGAAATATCCCCCCCCAATGCGCCGAATGCTCCCCCCATACCTAAATAACGGGCTGTACCATTCAATTCATTCTGAGAATACCGATAAGCATCCAACTCGCCTTGTGCAAATACGACACCGCTACTCAGCAAAGATGCTGAAACCAACAAGCATATTATTTTATTCATCTCTTTTTCCTTTTATTTCAACATAATATGGGGAGGAAAACCTCCCCTGCATTTTCACTTCAAAACAGAATATCAACGCCGACCGCCGCCACTTCTGCTACTTCCTCCTCCCGAGCGGCCACCGCCACCACTATAAGAACCGCCACCATTGCTGCCACTACTTCTCGAAGGTGTATAAGTACTTCTTGAAGGCGTATATGTATTTTGGCTTCTTGATTGATAGGAACGAGTTTCATTACTATTGTAACTGCTTCTGCTATTACTTCTTGCCGGAGCAGTATACTGCCGATTGGAAGAACGTGTAGTAGACGAACCTACCGTATTGGCATCGTTCCGACGATTGATTCGTGTTCTTGTTGAAATATTTGCAGATGACGGACGAGTCGTCACAGAACCGCTATTCTCATTTCGAATTACACCTTGAGAAGAAGAGGGACGCCCCGAACGATTACTTCCATTAGAAGTAGTGACAGAACTACTTCCACTTCCTTTCAAAGAAGAGGCCGATCCATCATAACGACTTCGTGAAGACTGCCGATAAACCGAATTGCCACTTCTTCCCCCGCTGCCCCTATAACTATTGGCATAAGAGTTTGAACGGCCAGCATTCGTACGATAATACGGGGTTGCATAATGATGGTGGTGGTGATGTCCCCAATAGCCACCCCAGTAGCCGCCACCCCAATAACCGGGACCCCAGCCCCAAGACGGACCCCAATAGCCGGCATAGAAGCCACCCCAACCCCAGCCGAAGCCGAAAGACGGGCCATAACCCCAATAACGCGCCGGACTGAAGATCCAAGGATCATACCAACCGCCGTACCAGCCACCATACCAGCCACCATACCAGCCGCTGTACCACGGATCATAGTAACCATACCAGCCGTTACCGATGTTCACATTGACGCTCACGTTGGCACTGCCGTTCGAATAATCCGTATCGTAGCCATACCCGTAATACCCGTCACTCAGATACAAGTCGACCTGGTCGGCTCCGGCAATCGTAATCTTGCTCGGTGAATGGTAACGGATGATACGCTCAGTATATTCCGTATCCGAACGGCGTTCTTTCTTAGAATCGGAAACAACCGTTTTCTTATTATCCATATCGTCGTCATATTCGGCCAGGACTTCACCATCCGAATCTTCATCATACGGTTCTTCCACATCCACCGAAACATAGCGGCGGTTATATTCGTCTACATCGCGTCCTTCATCAGACGCGACGTTTTTTCTTTTGGCGGTACTGTATGTAGATACCATTACCGTACGCTCAGCATTTTCTTTAGGCTGTATGACCTTCTCTTCTGTTTTTTCTTTTTTATCTTTCTTGCTGGAAGAGAAATACACATCATCAAAGAACTCCTCCTGGGCAGCGGCACTGAAGCCTACCAGAAGCATTACCATCAAAGATGTTAATTTCACGGGTTTCATATTCGTTTCTCCTCTACTTTATAATATTTCTACTCTTTAGACTAAATACACAGGGATAGGTTTAACACCTTTCCCGCCTCATTAATAAAGATCATCCGTTATTATCTACAAATATAGATGTTTCCAAATAGTTTCCAAGCATTTATATATACTTTAACCATCCGAACAACGTCCTCGTCCGACAAATCCCTATTTATAAAGCAAGATGCGTCGGGAAAAAGAAACGCTGCATAGCAGAAAGAAATAACAAATCAAGCAAATAGATCCTATTTCACACAGGCACATATCAAGACCATCAATATTCATTCTTCAGTTCCATCCATATAACGCGACAACATGTCCCGCATCCGCCTGACTGCCTTCTGCAACTGTACATCAACCGTATTGATGCTTATACCCAAGTCCTTTGCAACCTCGGCATACGATTGTTTTTCTTCACGCACACGGACAAATACCTCACGGCATCGCTCCGGCAGGCGGTCGAGAGCCTTGACATAGAAGGCAAAAAGCTCCTCACTAACCAAAATATCCTCTGGCGATTCAACGGATATGACCGAACCGCCAAGAGCACCTTTCGCCACGTCTTTCCAGCGTTGCTCTTTCTCAAGATAGTTCAAGGAGGCATTTTTAATTGTGATAAAAAAATAATCTTCCGGATCGGTGATATGATGCAAGGACTCACGACATTCCCATATTTTCAGGAACACATCAAGGATAACCTCCTGCGCCCACTCTTCCGTATGCAGGTAGTAGAATGCAATACGAAAGAAACGGTCGAAGCAAAGATTATAAAAGTCATGCAGAGCGGTTTGGGAACCTTCTTCTTCAATCTGCCTCAGATATTTTCTTATCTCCTGTCCTACCATCATCTCATTTCCTAATAACCCGCACAAAAATAGTCAAATTTTCAAACTATGCTCATCCATCATATATATTCATTGGCAATCAAATATTTCTTCTCTATATCTCAAAAAACGCTTGAAGCAGAAAGACACCCCCCCCTAAAATCATAAAGAGGACCTTTTCTCAAAGGTCCTCTTTATAGGTTTTAATTAGGTATTAGTCATTAAGGCAAAAAGATTGTTTAGGTTATCTGTTTGCAAATATGAGGGATTTTAAATTACCGAACAAATAAAAAAAGATATTATAAAACACATTTTTAAGATTATCGAAATTTATTTGCAGCTTCTTCTATTTTTTAACAATATCAGGATACTACCGAGACATCGGTCTACAGACATTAAAGTCTCCTTATATTTTCAATTAAAAAGCAAATTAATATATAATATTTCTATTTTAAAACAAAACAATCCGTTTTTATGATAAATCATTTCAAAGGCCATGATTTTAAACGCCTGCAAGCGACTACAGTTTTTTTAATATTTTCAATACATTAAGCACAGCTTCGGAACTCGATTTTTTGCGTAAATTTGCACCCTGTACCGAGGTGACATTAGGTGCAGACATAATATTTTAAAACAATTTTATTATATGTATACCGTTATCAAACGCATGGAGATTTCGGCAGCTCACAGTCTGTCGCTTTCCTATCCGAGTAAATGTGAAAATCTGCATGGTCACAACTGGATTATCACTATACATTGCCGGTCTAAAGAATTAAACACAGACGGCATGGTGATTGATTTCAGCCATATCAAGCGAATTGTGAAAGAACAGCTTGACCACCGGAACCTCAACGAGGTGCTCCCTTTTAACCCGACAGCCGAAAATATCGCCCGGTGGATATGCGACCAACTCCCCGGATGCTATAAAGTAGAAGTGCAGGAATCAGAAGCAAACACAGCGATCTATGAGAAAGATTAACGAAATATTCTACAGTCTTCAAGGCGAAGGCTTCCATACAGGGACACCTGCCGTTTTTGTCCGTTTTTCCGGATGCAACCTGAAATGCAGCTTTTGCGATACTCGACATGAGGAAGGAATCCTGATGTCTGATGAAGAAATTTTACAAACGATTTCGGTTTTCCCTTCAAATGTCATTATTTTGACAGGAGGCGAACCTTCGCTTTGGATCGACCAGACATTCATCGATCTGTTGCACAGGGCGGGAAAGTATATTTGCATCGAAACCAACGGGACAAATCCGTTGCCGGAAGGCATCGATTGGGTTACCTGCTCCCCGAAAGGAGCCCCTTTGCGGCTGTCGCACATGGACGAAGTAAAGGTTGTTTATACGGGACAAGACTTGACGGAATATGAAAACTTGAAAGCGGCCTGGCATTTTCTTCAACCTTGCTCCTGCCGAAATATAAAAGAGGTGGTAGAGTATATCCTCGACCACCCCCGATGGCGCCTTAGCTTGCAGACGCACAAACTTATCAATATCAATTGAAAAATCAACATTATATTTTCATTTCTGTCAATTTTCAACTATACCTGACTTCCATTCCGTGCACCTCATCATTGACTCGTCCATTGTCGTAAGCCAATTGTCCGTTAACGAATGTTTTCCAGACGGCATGATGAAATGTGTAGCCTTCGAAAGGGGACCAGCCGCATTTATACAGTATATTTTCTTTTGCGACCGTCCAAGTTTCTTTCGGGTCAACCAGAACAAGGTCGGCATAATAACCCGGACGGATATAGCCACGACGATCCACACGGAACAGTTCGGCCGGCATGTGCGCCATCTTTTCCACAACTTTCTCATAAGTAAAACGGCCTTCCATCGCCAACTCCAGCATGACAATGAGCGAATGTTGGATCAGCGGACCTCCGGAGGCGGCTTTCAGACAGCTTCCTTCCTTCTCGGAAAGGAGATGCGGGGCATGGTCAGTCGCCACGATATCAATCGTGTTGTTATTAACGGCTTCACGCAATGCCGTACGATCCGCCAGCGTCTTGATAGACGGATTCCATTTGATACGGTTTCCGAACTGTCCATAATCACCATCGTGAAACCAAAGATGATGCACACATACTTCACCCGTGATATTCTTTTCACCCAGCGAAAGCTTGTTACTTAACAAAGAAAGTTCTTTTGCCGTCGAAAGATGCAAAAGATGCAGACGGGAACCGAGTCGGGTAGCTAATTCAACCGCTTCGGATGAGGAGGCATAACAGGCTTCCTCACTACGGATCTTACTATGGAAAGAAATATCCAAATCTTCGCCGTATAAACCCGTATAATGGGCAATATTCCGCTTGATTACTTCCTCTTTTTCAGCATGAACAGCAATTAACATTCCGGCTTCACCAAAAATACGCTCCAGACTTTGCTTCTTATCGACCAGCATATTCCCCGTAGAAGAACCGAGAAAAAGCTTCAGCCCCGGCACACGATTACGATCCAACTTACGGATTTCATCCATATTGTCGTTCGTTCCGCCAAAGAAAAAAGAATAGTTGGCAACCGATGTTTCAGCTCCCCGCTGCAACTTCCACTCCAGATCGGCAAAAGTAGTCGTCTGCGGTTTTGTATTCGGCATATCCATAAAGGTAGTCACTCCGCCGGCTACAGCGGCACGACTTTCACTGGCGATATCGCCTTTATGAGTCAATCCCGGCTCACGGAAATGTACCTGGTCGTCGATAGCACCCGGAAGCAGATACTTACCTGTAGCATCTACCACAGCCGCATCATTGGCAGAGACCGGAATTGTCCCTTCATATACAGCGACAATCTTATCCTCCTCGATCAATACCGAACCGGTAAAGGTACGGCCTTCGTTAATGACAGTGGCATTTTTTATCAGTGTTCTATTCATATCTTTTTATATTTTTACCGGGACAAAGGTACGAAATTCTCCAGTTCAAATCACTTCGCAGCCCAGTTCAAACTCCTCCCGACTGCCTTATGCCATTGGGCAAGCAAAGTCCTGGCCGTCTCTTCGTGCATTTCAGCACTAAAGATATTATCCATAGACCATTGTTTTTTTAATTCATCCACATCCTTCCAATAGCCGATCGCCAGCCCTGCCAGATAGGCAGCACCCAAAGCCGTCGTTTCGAAGACATGCGGACGAACTACCGGACAACGGCAAATATCCGCCTGAAACTGCATCAGGAAATTATTGGCAATCGCTCCGCCATCCACACGGATCTCTTTCGGCTTGGCATGTATGTCGTTCTCCATCGCCATCAGGACATCATAAACCTGATAGCAAATACCTTCCAAGGCAGCACGGGTCAGATGAGCCGAACTTGTACCACGCGTGATCCCGATAATGGCGCCACGGGCATACTGGTCCCAGTAAGGAGCTCCCAAGCCAGTCAGTGCCGGAACAAAATAGACACCTCCGTTATCCGGGACGGAATTGGCCAGTTGCTCCGTGATTGCGGCACTTTGTATCAGTCCCAATTCATCGCGCAACCATTGAACGACCGCTCCACCGACAAAAACACTTCCTTCCAGCGCATACGTCACTTTCCCACCGAATTTCCAGGCAATCGTCGTCAACAGGTTATTTTGAGACAAAACAGGTTTGCTCCCGGTATTCACAATCATAAAGCATCCAGTCCCGTATGTCGTCTTAATCATGCCGATGTCCGTACACAATTGACCGAACAAGGCTGCTTGCTGGTCGCCCGCCATTCCTGAAACAGGGATACCGGTCTTAAAAACAGGAGTGGAAGTCTCGCAATATATCTCGCTGCTGCTTTTCACTTCCGGCATCATGGACACCGGAATTTGGAAAAGATCGAGCAGTTCCTTGTCCCATTCCTGCGTATGGATGTTAAACAACATCGTACGGGAAGCATTCGTGATATCCGTAATAAATTGGGTTCCGCGGGTCAGTTTCCAAACCAACCAGGAATCGACCGTACCAAAACAAAGTTCCCCACGCTCGGCACGTTTCCGGACACCTTTCACATGATCCAGAATCCACCGTATCTTTGTGGCGGAGAAATATGCATCGATCACCAATCCGGTCTTCTGCCGGATCAGAGAAGCATAACCTTTTGCTTTCAGTTCCTCACAATAACCTGCCGTACGCCGATCCTGCCAGACAACAGCGTTATAAACCGGAAATCCGGTCTCCCGGTCCCATACCAACGTCGTCTCGCGTTGGTTGGCAATGCCGATGCAAGCGATATGCGCATCCACAATATCCGCTTTGGCCATTGCTTCCTTGATCGCTGACGACTGCGTGTACCAAATCTCGTTCGGATCATGTTCGACCCAACCGGGCTTAGGGAAATATTGTTGAAATGTTTTTTGCGCCAGCGTAATGACATGACCTTGGTGGTTGAAAAGGATGGCTCTTGAAGAGGTCGTGCCTTGGTCGATAGCCAACACATACTTGTTCCTGAAATTCATACCTATCTTTCATTTCATTAGACTTCACGTTCAGTACCTCCTTTTCCTGTTCCTGACTTAATGTCATGAAAAGTCGGCGTTTACAAATCTAACAAATAAGTTCCGACTATGGTTCCACCGTCATGAAAACGCAAAGCAACATTCCGCAGCGAATCCGGAAGTCACGAAAAGGCTAACCGGCTCTTTTACTCAAACATCTTATCGATCCCCCCCACATCAGTCGGCGTTTGTTTCCGTTCCTCCTCGGAGGTCTTCTTACACGGATTCTGATATTGTTCGGGAATCTCGAAATCTTCATCCTGCGAATAGCCTAACGTCTTGTCTGCAAAAACCTTCTGCATATACAGCCCATAAATCGGCAGTGCCATGCTGGCCCCCTGTCCTTCCGACATCCGGTCGAAATGAATGGAACGGTCTTCGCCACCGACCCACACACCGGACACCAAGCTCGGCGTAAAACCCATGAACCAGCCGTCAGAGTTATTCTGTGTCGTACCGGTCTTTCCTCCCATCGGCGCTTTGATTCCATAACGGAAACGAACGCGGCTACCAGTACCGCCGTCTATCACGTTTTTCAGCATGTGAAGCATCTTATAAGAAGCATCTTCCGTCAACACCTCACTCATCTGGGGATTAAAGTTCACAATCGTATTCCCGGACATATCCTCTATACGAGTCACATACAACGGCTCTACACGAATCCCTTTGTTGGCAAAAGTCGTATAAGCACTCACCATTTCGCCCACCGACACATCCGGAGTGCCCAGGCAGATCGAAATCACAGGATCCATCTCATTTTTCAAACCGAACGAATGAAGCAGACGGACGAACGTGTAAGGTGACAACTGGCTCATCAACCAAGCAGTCACCCAATTGTCTGAATTCTGCAACCCCCACTGTACGGAAACCATTTCACCTATCAGTTTCTTATTGGCATTACGGGGTTCCCAAAGCTTGCCATTCTCATCAGTCAGCCGTTGTTGCACATGCAACATCTCGTCGCAAGGGTTGATTCCTTCGATCATTGCCAACGAATAAAGGAACGGCTTGATAGTGGAACCGATCTGGCGACGTCCGCCATTTACCATGTCATACTGGAAATCATTATAATCGATACCTCCCACGTATGCCTTCACATGGCCGGTACGCGGATCCATCGACATGAATCCGGTACGCAGGAAACTCTTATGATAACGGATCGAATCCATCGGTGACATAATTGTATCGATCGCCCCGTTCCAACTAAAGACACGCATTTCGACAGGTTTGTTAAAAGCTGCTTTTATCTCTTTTTCACTCGCTCCGCCTTTTTTCATCGCACGATAACGATCGGTCTGATGCATGGCACGCATAAAGATCGTATCGACTTCGCCCTGACGCAAGTCACGTGAGAACGGTGCATAATTTTTTCCTTTCTTTTCTTTGAAGAAAGCAGGCTGCAAATACTCCCCTATATGCTCACGGACAGCCTCTTCCGCATATCTTTGCATACGGGAATCTATCGTCGTATAAATTTTCAAGCCATCCGTGTACAAATTATAAAACTCTCCGTCCGGCTTCTTGTTCTTGTTACACCAGCCATACATCGGGTTTGTTTCCCAGGCGAGCGAGTCTTCCTTAAACTGTTGCATCTGCCACCCCCGGTAATTTTTACGTTGGGGTTTCTTCGCCGTCAAAGTCAAACGCAGGTACTCACGAAAATAAGGAGCCAAGCCGTCTTTATGGTCCATACGACTGAAATGTATGGTAAGCGGCAACTTTTTCAGGGAGTCACATTCAGCCTGCGTGATATAGCCGGCTTTCAACATTTGCTCCAGAACCGTATTCCGGCGACCGCGTGTCCGCTCGTTGTGACGCACAGGATTGAAATAAGAAGGGTTCTTACACATCCCTACCAACGTGGCGGCTTCCTCTATCTTCAACGTCTTTGGAGTCTTTCCAAAATAGACGCGGGCAGCCGATTGTATACCGACTGCATTGTAAAGGAAGTCAAACTTGTTCAAATACATATTGATAATTTCTTCCTTCGTATAGAAACGCTCCAACTGCACCGCAATCACCCATTCAATCGGCTTCTGGAACAGACGCTCCATCACATTGTCCGCACTCGGCGAGAAAAGCTGTTTAGCCAACTGCTGCGTAATGGTACTGCCACCACCGCCACTCTTCTGCATCAGGATTCCACGTTTCACGACCGCCCGGAACAACCCCTGCGCGTCAATACCGCTATGTTCCGCAAAACGGACATCTTCGGTTGCGATCAACGCCTTCACCAAATCCGGAGACAGGTCGTTATAATTGACAAAAATACGATTATCCTGACTATGGGCATACGTTGCAAGTGTTTTTCCATCGGAAGACACCACTTGCGAAGCATATTTGTCTATCGGATTTTCAAGCTGTTCAACCGGCGGCATATAGCCTATCGAACCTTTGGCTATTGCTAAAAACAATAAAACTACAACTCCTACTGCTATGGCAAACAGCACCCAGAACGAAATGATAATACCTTTTGTTATCTTTGAAGCCACTTTTCCTATATCTTTCTTGTTTTCGCTACAAAGGTAATAATTTATTAAGACACTCCTTCAACCCAGTAGCAAGCAATTTATGTTAAACCAAATACTTCGCCAACAAATAGCCCCCGCCTAACAGCCAAATGTAGAGCACAGTCGCCAAGATAAAAGGCTTCGCCCCAGCCTTTTTAAATTTCTCGATGCTGGTTTCCGTACCCAACGCCGTCATCGCCATCGTCAACATGAATGTATCTATATTGTTGATTCCATCCACTACCGTATGAGGCAGCAGATCCAAAGAGTTGAAACCGATCACGGCAAGAAAGCCGAAAGCAAACCACGGGATCGTGATCTTATTCCGTTTGCCGACTTCATTACCAGTCTCTTTCACTCCGTCGGAAACAGCTTTTACAGCCGTGCGTGCCAAAGCAAAACTCATAATCACCAGTACCGGAGCAAGCATCATGACACGGATCATCTTTACGATAATGGCAGCATCCGAAATTTCTTTCCCCATCGCATTGCCGGCCCCCACAACATGCGCGACTTCGTGCAAGGTCGCCCCGGTATAAAGTCCCATCTGCTCAGGTTCCAGATCCAATATGCCTGCACGGTACAATGCCGGATAGATAAACATGGACAACATACCGAAAATAACGACCGTCGATACGGCAACCGCTGTTTTATGCGGCTCGCCCTTCACCACCGGTTCGGCTCCCAACACAGCAGCCGCCCCGCAAATCGCGCTACCGGTCGACGTCAGCAAAGCGAGATCTTTATCCATTTTCAGCAAACGGCCGACCAACATCCCTATAAATATAGTAGCCGCCACAATAACCGCATCGATCAAGACGGCCGGAAGCCCGATCGCCACCACGCTCTGAAATGTCAACCTGAAACCATACAGCACGATACCGGCACGTAGCACCTGTTTCGTACAAAACAAGATCCCCGGAACCCAAGTGTCCGGCAAATGATTACGCAAGCTGTTCGCATAGATCATACCCAAAATGATCCCGACAATCAGCGGGCTGAAGGAAAGATTTTTGACAAAGGGAAACTCTGCAATGTAAAAAGCAGAGCAAGAGAAGAGGGCAATCAACAGGACACCATGAAGAACATTACTCCTTTTTTCGCTAAACATAATCTATCAAGTTTAAAATACATTACTTTTTCAAAACCGATACAAATGTAAGGATTTTACCCGGTTCCTCACCCTGATAAGTTGTTATTGAGTATAACTTCAGGTTATTGCCAGAATTGACAGGCATACCGAATAAAACGTTCTTCCACTCCCCCGTTTTGTCCCTGCGGCTCGGCAAAGGCAAACATCCGCTCGGCAAGGAAACCTTCCACATCTATCACCTTCAGCCGCCCGGATATCAGTTCACGGGTCACGGCACGAACAGAAACAATTCCGAGCGCGTCAAAGTTCTCCAAAAACAATTTTATGCTCTCGGTACTTCCCATTTGCAACAGGACGTTCAGTTGCGATAACTTTATTCGATGCTTCGCCAAAGCCGCCTCCACGACCTCAAGAGTGCCCGAACCGTTCTCCCGGAGAACAAGCGGCAACGTGCTTAACTGCTCAATCGTAATCTCGTCATAAATAGCCAATGAACTGCCCGTATGCGCCACGACAACCAGCTCGTCTTTCATGAAAGGAGTATAATGAAGCGTACTCTGATGGACAACTCCTTCCACCAGCCCGAGAGTGATTTTCCCTTCCCTCAACGCCTGTTCGATATCGCGGCTGTTCCCATTCGACAAAGAAATTTTAATCTCCGGAAACTTTTTGATAAAAGAGGCGAGAACAGGAGGAAGCACGTATTGCGAAATGGTCGTGCTGGCCCCCAATCTCAACTCTCCGCTGAAATTGTCTGTCAGCAAGTTCATCTCGAAGTCCATCTGCCGGTAGGCGGCAAGCAACTGTCTCGTATGTAACAACAACAATTCCCCCGCACGCGTCAGCCCGACCCGGCCTCCTACCCGGTCAAACAAGGGAGTTTTATACTGTACCTCCAGTTCATGAATATGTTTACTGATGGCCGGCTGGCTGATAAACAACTCTTTTGAAGCCTTCGTGAAACTTAAATTCGTGGCTACGCTATGAAATACTTTCAGACGGAAATCCATATCTATACTTTACCGATATTATTTTTTACTTTACCTGATGAATATTTTTCAATAATTCATCTTTAATAATTCATCTTTAGTCAAGACTATATCTCCGTTTTTATATCCGGCAGAGTCTTCTTCGAAATGTATAATTTCGACAGCATCTGTTTGGTATTGTTGTATCTTGAATTTCAGTTTCATCATCTTTCTTTTATTTATTTGTCCATTCCCGATTCAGCTTAAGAACATAGACACTTCTCCTTTTCCGTTTTTATTTTCGGCAAAGATAATCAAATAGTCACTACTACCCCATCAAAATCGGATTACAACCAGGGCAACCGCACCCAAAATAGCCATCGGAGAAAAAGATGCAAAAACAGGGCATAAAAACACCTCCAACATGGCGGATAAACATCGGTGCACCCCCGGAAAGCTCTCGCCCAGACCCGGGTCCGCACCCCTCCCGCACCCGGGTCTGTGTGGTGGGTACACCCGGGCCTCAAGCGGCTTTAAAAGCTGTTTTTGACAAAAGAAAAGCCTGTCTTGATGGAAAAAGAAGCCGTTTTAACATGTTTTGCACCTGTTTCTGGACGGTCTCCGTTTTTATCGTATAATTGATACACAGGACATTATCGTTTTTTACCATGATGGTTATGATAGGTGAATGATAGTTCAAAACGGCAACTATCATGCCATAACATATTGGTTTAAAACAATATACAGACAAATATGATAGTATGATAGTTGTTTTTGCAAAAACATTTATGTATTTAATCCGCATCGGTGACGAAAACAGATGGATGCTTTCAGATTGACTTTTACACACCCAAACGGTGCTTTTCGTAACATACAGGCAAACGCACCGCTTACGAAATGAGTTCTAAACGGATTATTTAAAAAAGGCAACAAATCATCTTCGGCATCTCCGGCTTTTTCATACTTTTGTAACCACATAATTCTTGGAAAAAGCATACATGAGATAGATATGAAAAGGAAAAAGAAAATACTGACAACCATCGTCCTAACGACTATAACCCTGATACTCATAGTCCCAGCTATCGGGTTCAGCATTCTGAACTGGGGAGTATTGCCTCCGGAGAAGCTGACGCCGCTGGTTATTGAGCAGACCAATAAGTTCATTGATGCACATTTGGATTGCGAACGGGTGGAACTAACCTATTTCGAAACCTATCCTTATTTGGGTGTAAAACTGACAAACGGTCACTTAATCTCACATGTAGCCGAAGACTCGACCGCCCATGAAAAAGAACTGGCAATCCCTTCCGACTCACTGCTTGCTTTCAGCCGGGCAACCTTGTCCCTGCAACCACTCGATTACCTCTTCGGAGGCAAGATCACCATCAAGGACTTCTCCATCGAAAACCCGCGCTTCTATGGATTCGTCAATAAGAACGGACATGCGAACTGGGATATCTACAAAAGCGAGACAGATTCGTCAAAGGCCGATACAGACAAAAAGCCCTTGCCGCCTATTGACCTGCAAAAGGTACGTATTTACGGAGGACATTTCACGTATGACGACCGCCAGTCGGATCTTTTTACCGAAATCCAGGGTTTCTTCGTACATCTCGACGGTTCGTTGGCAGAAGGAGCCAACACACTCGATGTTGAGACAGGTTGTTCGTCCCTTATATTCAGCAACCCGGCTTATACACTGAAAAACGACTTGTCACTTCGCCTTAAAAGCCGGTTGGTTCTCGCCGAACATTACAATTCGATCACATTGAAAGATTCGGAATTGATGGTAAACAATCTGCCTTTCACCGCCGACGGCGCCATACGCCGTTTCCCGGAAGACCGGCGTACCCGTATCGATATGGATATGGGATTAAAAATCTCGGATATGAATGATCTGCTGAAATTCCTTCCCGATGCCTATTTCCAAAATCGTGATAAGACACTGGCGGAAGGTTCGATCCTTGTGGAAGGAAGCATTCACGGTTTCTTGGAGGACAGTATCATGCCTAACGTAAACCTATGCTGCAAGATAGAAAACGGTTCCTACCATATTAAGGATATCAAACAAGGCATCGACATGTTGGAAATGGACCTCGATATTCATCTGAACGGACCTTTCCCGGATTCTTCTTTCGTCTCGCTCGAACGACTCACGATGAGAGGACTCGACACGTCATTGGATATGCAAGCCAAAATAACCAACCTCTTCAAGAATCCCGCTGTTCAAGCCGGAATGAAAGGGAAGGTGAACTTCACCCGGTTAGGACAGGAATTTCTTAATCCGGACACCCTGCTGGTGGAAGGAGTTATGAATGCCGACCTGTCAACCGCCTTCACTGTAGACGACCTTGTAGAAAGCCGTTTCGGAAAAATACACAGTTCCGGAAGATTAACGATCGACAACCTGAAAGCCTTCAGCCAACCGCTCGACATGGACCTATTCATTTCCGGAGCCCATCTGGCGATCGATTCCACCCACCAGAAAAGCCGGTATATAGAAGTGCAGAACTTGATGCGCATGACATTGGTGATAGATAGTCTGGGCATCAAGTATAAGGATGAGATCAGCACGAATATCGGCAAACTGGAAATGATGGCGCAAACTTCCCCAACTATCGATACAACGGCAGTCATACCTATGACCGGGCGATTGGCCTTCAAACATTTGAAAACCAGAACATCCGACTCCGTCTGGATTGCCGCCGGACGTACCGAACTGAGAGGCGGCATCAAATCGTCTGCTTCCGACAAACGGCTCCCTACAGCAGCAGCCGTCATCTCGATAGATACGTTAAAATATATCAGCCTGCCTTTACGTACCGGTCTCTCTCTGACGGGATGCGGATTCACGATCGAAGCTCTCCCCTACCGGGATGCACGCCGGCAGCAAACTTCTAACCGACAGCAACGCACACTACAAGCAGAAAGGATAAAAAATGCAGCTAAAAAAGCAAGCTCCGGCGACAATACCGCCACCAACAGCGGGCTTCTCCGTAAATGGGAAGCCCGAGGCAATGTCTCATTCAAACAACTGAGAGGTTTCAGCCGTATGTTCCCGATTCCGATGTGGATAGACGAAACGACGATGAAATTCAATACAAACGATATCACACTGACAGACGCCCGCTTGCATCTTGGCAAAAGCGATTTTACCCTGAATGGCGAAATCAACCAGATTCGCAGAGCGATGCTCCGGGGAGGCAAATTGAAGGGGAAATTCAATTTAAGTTCAGATTATATTGATTGCAACCAGTTAATGCAAGCAATCAACAACGGTATGCAATATGCGGAAAATTCGGATAAACTGACGCTTAATGATGAAAATATCACACAGCAGCTCGACCCACAAGCCTTGCAGGAGGAAAGCTGTGCGGAAACAGAAGCCGACACGACCAACCAATTATTCACCCTTCCGGCTTTTCTTGACATGGCACTCCACACGAACGCGAAGCGTATCGACTTCAAGGATCTGGAACTGAATAACGTTGCCGGTGAGGTTGTCTTACGCGACCAAAGCATCAACCTGAGCAAGCTGAACATACAATCCAATATGGGAAACGGCAATCTGACAATGGTCTACAAAGCTAAAAACAAACAGGAAGCGACCGCCGGCCTGGATCTTGACATGAAGGATGTACAAGTAGAAAAGCTGATAGCGTTGATCCCTTCCTTCGACACATTAGTTCCAATGCTCCGTTCGTTCGAAGGGGATTTGGATTGCCAGATCACAGCGACTTGCAAGATAGACTCGACCATGTCTCTCATCATGCCGTCCATTAATTCCTCCTGCTATCTGCATGGAAACAATATGGTTCTGCTCGATGGAGAAACATTTACAGAAATATCCAAAACACTGATGTTCAAAAACAAGAAGCGAAACATAATCGACAGTATTTCCGTGGACCTTGCCATCAAAGACAATAAGATCGAAGTCTTCCCATTCCTGATAGAGATGGATCGTTACAAAGTAGCCGTCGGCGGAACACATAATTTGAACATGACATTCAATTATCATCTATCGGTCCTCAAATCGCCCGTTCCTTTCAAACTGGGAATCGACATAACCGGAAACCTGGATGATTTCAAGTATAAGATCACGAAATGCAAATACAAGGATATATTCAAACCTGCCAAGCAGGCGGAACTGGATAGCACACGCAAAAATATCCGGAAAGATATCCGCGACGCAGTACGCAAACAAATCGAAGAAGCAGCACCGGAGTTAGGGAAAAAACAGGCTTTGGCAAGAGCAGTGAAAGATGGGGAACCTTAACGGTTCCCGTACATCTGTTCGTAATATTTCATATAGTCTCCCCCTGTGATCTCTTCCACCCATTTTTGATTGTCCAAATACCAGCGGATCGTTTTGACAATACCGGTTTCGAAAGAAGTTTCGGGAGTCCAGCCCAATTCGTTTGTGATCTTTGTCGGATCGATGGCATAACGCTGGTCATGGCCCAAACGGTCCTTTACAAAGGTAATCAGACTGTCGTTGATCCAGTCGATAGAAATCTGCCCGTCCGTACCGATCTCCTTTTTCTTCAGAATCCAGCGATATTCGGGCTGTTCCGTCATCAACCGGCGAATAGTACTGATTGTCAACTTCACGATTTCAATATTCTGCTTCTCGTTATGACCGCCCACATTGTAGACCTCTCCTGCCTGCCCCTTATGAATCACCAAATCAATAGCCTTGCAGTGGTCTTCCACGTACAACCAGTCACGTACATTTGTCCCGTCGCCATAAACAGGAAGCGACTTACCTTCAAGGATATTCTTAATAATCAGCGGAATCAACTTTTCCGGGAAATGATAGGGGCCGTAGTTGTTGGAACAGCGGGTAATGCTGACCGGCATCTTGTAGGTTTCGGAATAGGCCTGTACAAACAGGTCGGCACTCGTCTTGGATGCACTATACGGACTCCGCGGGTCCAACGGGGTCGTTTCATGGAAATAGCCTTCAGCACCCAAACTGCCATACACCTCGTCAGTAGATACCTGGTGGAAACGAACCCCCTCCCGCCATTCGGGATAACCGTCAGCCGTTTTGCCCGTTACCCAAGCTTTACGGGCGGAATCAAGCAGATTTTGCGTACCTAATATATTCGTGACCAAGAAAAGCTGAGGATTCTCAATGCTACGGTCCACATGGCTTTCCGCCGCAAAATTAACGACATAATCAAACTGGTATTTAGCAAAGAGTTCGTCCGTCAACGCACAGTCGCAGATATCACCTTTTACAAACTCGCAACGTCCTCCGTCGATGTCTTGGGCAATCGTACCGAGATTACCCGCATAAGTCAGCAGATCCAGAACTACAATCTTTATTTCAGGATACTTCGCCAACATATATTTAATAAAGTTCGCGCCGATAAAACCGGCAGCTCCGGTAACCAAATAAGTCTTCATAAACGAATAATTAAAAATGAATAATCAAAAATAGACAAATCAATATTCAAAGTTTATCTCTGCATCCTGCAACAAAGGGGCATTCCTGTCTTTATCCGACAAGTTGAGAATAGACGGATCAATGATCTTCCAATCCACACCGACCGCAACATCATCGAAACGTAATCCACGTTCGTGGGTAGGCATATAAGGGTTATCGACCTTATAAGTGAAAACAGCCTCCTCACTCAAGACATGGAAACCATGAGCGAATCCCTGCGGGATAAAAAGCTGGCGTTTATTCTCGTCCGACAACTCTACGGCAACATATTTCCCGAATGTCGGGGAACCTTTACGCAAATCGACAGCCACATCCAAAACACATCCTTTTATCACACGTACCAATTTGGATTGAGAGTAAGGAGCCAATTGATAATGCAATCCTCGCAACACGCCTTTTGATGAACAAGATTCGTTATCTTGCACAAATTCCACTTTGCCGATATTTTTTTCAAACTCCGCTTTTTTCCAAGCCTCCATAAAGTAACCGCGTGCATCTTTAAAAACTTTCGGTTCAATGATCCACACACCGGGAATTTCTGTTTCAATATATGTCATTGTCTCATTATTTATGCTAACAGATGACAAAGTAACTTCTTTTTCCTTACTTCTACAACCTCCCTGAAAACAAAAAGCACCAGTCTTACATATTTCATACTCGTGTTTATACAAAATAAGCGGCCGCCCTGTAAAATAAAAAAGACAAAAAATTTGCATATTCCAAATATATTATCTTTCTTTGCACTCGCAAAACCGAAATAGTCAGAAAAGATATTGGTTCCTTGGATGAGTGGCTTAGTCAGCGGTCTGCAAAACCGTGTACGGCGGTTCGAATCCGCCAGGAACCTCCAAATAAATATTTTTCACTATTTCATATCGGTTCCTTGGATGAGTGGCTTAGTCAGTGGTCTGCAAAACCATGTACGGCGGTTCGAATCCGCCAGGAACCTCACTAAAAGAAAAATATTACCACCTAAACCAAATTCGTCAGGACAATTCCCCTAAATGTTGTGAATACATTAATACTTTACACGGATCTAATATCTTAAGTACGGTCATAAAAACAACCTACATGTATGTATGCAGGTTCATGATCTGTATTTGTGTATATTTATGTTGTAAAACATGCTCCCATATTTACATATATAAACAAATAATTTTATCTTCACGGCAAATTACTAATCATCAAAAAAAAATCAAAATGAAGAAATTCTTATTTTTATCAATTGTTTGTATTTCAATGTCAAGTTGATGTACATTGTTCACAAGATCAACGCAATCTATTACATTTGTTGGTCCTAAAGATACAAAAATTTATGACAATGGTCAGAAAATCGCAACTATTGGAGAAACAGGAGAAACCTCCGTCAGGATGAGGAAGAAACTTTCCTCAAAGGAATTAGTCGCTAAAAAGGACGGATATAAACCATATCCTATGCGTTTGGATGCAACATTTAACCCCATTGCTTGTATCAACTTATTAAACGTAATTGCTTGGGGAATTGACTTAGGTACCCAGAAGGCCTGCAAATGGGATAATACTTATTTAGAAATAGAACTTGAAAAATCAGAGAAATGAATATTATAAAGAAGATTTTATTTATTAACGCCAGTTGCGGATAACCGTCATCAGTCGTGTGGCCAGCAACAAGGTTCTTCTCGAATTTCTTTATGAAATGGAGGAAGAAATCTCATGAATTCTTTATATTTTTGTGTGCGTAATTGAGAATTGAAAAGAGAAGATTATGCATTACAAAATCACGACACTCGTAGAAAATGCGATTTACGGAAGAGGACTGCAAGCGGAACACGGACTGTCACTGCTTATTGAAACCGGCAAGTATAAAATATTATTTGATACGGGTCAGTCGGATCTGTTTATCCGTAATGCAAAACTTTTGAATATAGATATCACAGATGTCGATTTTCTTATCCTGTCGCATGGACATAGCGATCATACAGGGGGATTGGGGCATTTCCTTTCTGCCAATAAGAAAGCTCCGGTTATTTGCAAGCAGGAAGCCCTTTACCGGAAATTCAAAGATAAACGGGAAAACGGGATCATAGAATCCAAAGGATTAGATTTGTCCCGTTTCTGTTTTATCACGGAACGAACCGAACTTATTTCCGGCCTGTTCCTATTCCCTGAACTACCTGTCATGAATGAGGATGATACCCACTTCGAACGGTTCTTTACTCAAACTCCCCAGGGAGTAATCCCGGACAATTTTAATGACGAACTGGCTGTCACACTTACAACGAAAAATACATATTCCATAATAAGTGCTTGCTCCCACCGGGGAATCACCAATATTATCCGGACCATACAAAGTCGTTTTCCCGGACATACGTTTAAGCTATTGGCCGGAGGCTTTCATATCCACAATGCCCAGGATGAAAAATTCAGTATCATAGCGGACTACCTGACAAACAATCTGCCGGAACAGATCGGCATTTGTCATTGTACGGGTATTGACAAATACGCGTTGTTCCGGCAGACATTTGGAAACCGTGTGTTTTATAATCACACGGGAAATACGTTTTATTTATAAATCTTAGCAGCCCAACCGCCACCGGGCGCCATCTTAACTTCCATCTTACGATCGGCAGGAACCTGAACGATTTCCTTTTTATAATCGCAGGCAGCCCGGTCGGCATTGATCCCGTCTTTGAACAATTCTATTTTATAATTGCCGTCGCCCAAAAAAGACAAGTCAAGTTCTATCTCGCGGGCAGCCCAATTCGTCAGAGCACCTACATACCAGTCATTACCATGAAGGCGAGCTATGGCTACATACTCGCCCACTTTACCGTCTAAAGCAACCGTCTTTTCCCATACGGTCGGGATCTTGGCAATAAATTCCGTACATTCGGGTTCACGATTGTAATTAGAAGGATTGTCGCACAGCATGTTCAACGGAGACTCGAAAATCACGTAAGTAGCCAACTGGTGACAACGTGTCCCCTGGCTCATCGGCTCGGTATAGATCGGTGCGTAATTCTTGCGGATTGCATTACGCATAGCACCTTGTGTATAATCCATCGGGCCGGCTACCATGCGGACAAAAGGAATCGTCACGTCGTAAAGGGGCATATCGTATGTATCGGCAACCCATTTCATATTTTCCAAACCATGAACACCTTCATAGTTGATTACATTCGGATAAGTACGTTGCAAGCCTGTCGGTTTGCAGATGCCATGATAATCCACCATCATCTTATATTTGGCACAAGTTTCGGCTCCTCTGTACAGGAAGTCGATGATCTCCTGATCATCACGATCCATAAAGTCCACCTTGAATCCTTTCACGCCCATATCGGAATAATGTTTCACGACCTTTTCCAGATCACGATCGAATGCGTGATAACCAGCCCAAAGGATGATACCGACATTCTTGGATTTACCATAATCCACCAATTCGGGAATATTGATTTCCGGGATAACCTGCATCAAGTCGGCAGCCATGTTGACAGACCAGCCTTCATCGAGAATCACATATTCGATACCATGTTCGGCTGCGAAATCGATATAATATTTATAGGTTTCATTGTTGATGCCGGCACGGAAATCCACATCGTAGATATTCCAGTCATTCCACCAGTCCCATGCCACCTTACCAGGTTTTACCCAGGAAACATCCTGCAAACGGCAGGGAGAAGCCAGGCGATACACCATATCGCAATCGGCCAATTGCTTGTCATCCTCAGAAACGACAAACACACGCCACGGAAAAGCACGGGTGCCTTTTGTCTTGGCAATATAATCCTCACGTTCTTCCACCAACATCTGAAGATTATTGTGCCCACCTTGCTTTTTCACTTTCGGATAGGGAGCAAATACAGGTTTCAATACAGGATTATCGGTCGAGTTATTCAGGAACATGCCGGGATAACCTTCCAAATCCGCTTCGGTAATACAAAGTTTCTTGCCACCGTCCAGTTCGACCAGGAACGGAAGGATCATCAGGCGTTCGCTGTTCAGTTTTGTAATCGGTTCATACACATATGGCTGTTCGAATGAGTTCATGAACTGTTCTTCAAAAGTCGCCTTCTTACTGTTTACGTAGGGAGCAAAAGTCATGTGGTCGGAAGAAAAATTATAATCAGCTTCTTCATTCACCACAACGATATCATTCTTCATCTTCGTCGTGAAACGATAGGCCAGACCGTCATTATACAAACGGAAGACAAGGCCGTAGTTACCCTGGAACGACAGTGTCATTTCATTATAAATATCCTCCACTTCCGTCTTTTTATAGAAAGGAGAAGGGATCACTTTATCGACTGCCGCTTTCAGTACTTTCGAGACTTTGGGACTGGCACCTAAGACAACTCCGTTTTGCAACGTCATGGAGATGGGAGATGCAGCAAGAACTTCAGTCCCGTCATGCATAAACGAAAAACGGATATCGTCACCTATCGTAACGACAGCTTGTAGTTTTGTATCCGGCGATTGTAACCGATAGCTTTTCTGCGCCATCAGCGACAAGCTCCCCATAAGGAAGAGCACAATAAAAACTTTTATCTTCATAGCTTTCAAATTTTATTAATCGGTGACAAATATACAAGATTAACTAAGAAATGTTTTTGCGAAATTGTCTTATCTTTGTTGATATTGTATCATAATACATAAACAACCATGATAAAACTTTTTTCTTTACTGTTCTGTTGCCTGTCTTTCCTTCCGGCTACCGCCCAATGGAAATGGCACAACCCGATGGATGCCGGTTTCCCGGTCGTTCAAAATCAAGGATTCACCCGAGAGATCGGAACTTCCTACACACGTCTGCCGGACCGAGCCAAAGGTGCAGTACGCGAACCTGTCTGGAACCTGTCCCGTCATTCGGCCGGACTCGCCCTTCATTTCTACAGCGACGCTCCTCAGATAAAAATCCGCTATACAGTCACCGGCAACCTGAGTATGCCACACATGCCCGCGACCGGCGTTTCAGGCGTTGATCTCTACAGCATCAACAGTGATGGAGAATGGCGTTTCTGTTTCGGCGGTTACTCTTTCGGAGACACGATCACTTATACTTACAACAATATAGGTGAAGACCGTTACCACAAAAAAGGATTCGAATATCGCCTCTTCCTGCCTTTGTACAATGGAGTGAAATGGCTGGAAATCGGTACGCCCGAAGAAGCGAAACTGGAGTTCATTCCCCTTTCACCTGAAAAGCCGATCGTCCTCTACGGTACTTCGATCGCCCACGGCGCTTGCGCCTCCCGCCCGGCAATGGCTTGGTCTACGATCCTGCAACGGTCGCTGGACTACCCGCTGATCAACCTTGGTTTCTCAGGCAACGGCAAATTGGAGAAAGAAATGTTGCAGTTTATCAACGAGACGGATGCCCGGTTATATATCCTGGACTGCATGCCAAACCTGACGAACCAAAACGAAGAGGAGGTGACTGCCCTGACGGTCGCCGCTGTCAAGCAACTCCGCGAGAAGCACGATACTCCTATCCTGCTGATAGAACATGGAGGCTATAGTAATATGTACACTGACTCGGCTCAACACAAAGCCATCACGAAAGTAAACCGCGCTTCCCGCAAAGCATACGAACAAATTCTGTCCGACGGGATCAAGAATATCCATTACCTGTCCCGTGAAGAACTGGACATACCCGCCGACGGCTGGGTGGATTATGTACACCCGTCCGATCTCGGCATGCAACGGCAGGCAGAAGTAGTAGAAAGAAAAGTACGGGAAATCCTCCATATCCCACTGGGCCACCTGCAAACCACCATCCCCGTCACCCAACGCCGGGAACCGCCCATGTACGAATGGCGTGCCCGTCACCGCGCTTTCCTGGAGCAGGTTCGCAACTATCCACCCAAAGCCGTGATCATCGGCAACTCGATCACCCATTATTGGGGAGGCGAACCGGAACACCGCAACAAGAACGGGCGGGAAACGTGGGAAAAAGTCATGCGCCCCGCCGGTTTCCAAAACCTGGGCTGCGGCTGGGACCGTATCGAGAACGTGCTTTGGCGCGTGTATCACGACGAACTGGACGGTTATGAAACCGGCAAGGTTATCCTGATGATCGGCACGAACAACTTCGGCCTGAACAGTGACAAAGAGATCGTCGAAGGTCTCCGCTTCCTATTGTCCGCCATCCACCACCGGCAACCGAAAGCCTCCATTAAGGTGATCGGCATCCTCCCACGTCGACATCAGGAGCAATGGGTCAAGAACATCAACTACGACATCAAGCAGATGGTGGAAACGGAAGGCTACACATTCGCCAACCCCGGAACCGCCCTATTACAACCGGACGGCAAGATAGACGAAAGCCTCTTTATCGGTGACGGACTCCATCCGAACAACAAAGGATACGAATTGATTGCCGGAGAAATCGCATCTCCTCTATAAAAATTCTTGATATGCTTGCTACAGACTATGATACCCCCCCTAACATAGTTCATCGCGTTCTATGTTAGGGGTTGTCTCATTTTCAAAATAAACGGCTTTTCCGAAGGCAACACAAAGGTATTCCTTAGAGCCTGTTTAAATTTTGTTCAACATTCTTTTGAGAGTTCTTTTTGAGGATGTTTTTCTGTTTTTATAAGGAGCATAGCGGGCTATGTGACGAATAAAAACAGGAAAACAGACCGGAAAGAAACTCAAAAGAAGTTGAAAAAAACTTTTTGAACAAAATTTAAACAGGCTCTAAATTTTGACGACGATATTCTGTGGGAGTCATTCCATAGTTTTGTTTAAAGGCCGTACTGAAATAACGAGCACTGGAAAAACCGGTACGATCCGCCACATCCTGGATACTCATATCCTTATGAGAAGATAACAAGCGGGTGGCTTCGACCATACGGAACCGGTTCACATAATCGCCGATCGAAATATCCGACAAATGGCTAAACTTGCTGTAAAGCGTCGTCCGGCTCATCGCCATACCGGAAGCGATAAAGGCGACGTTCAGATCCGGATTAGCCAAGTTCTCCTGAATCAACAGATTCAATTTCTGCATGAATTGTTCATCCGCATTACTGACGGCATCTTCTTTAGGAGAGAAAAGACAGCCGGACTCCCGATAACGGGAGCGGAGCTGGTCACGCTGCCTCAATACGTTCTGCAAAATAATCATAAGGGAATCCACATCAAACGGCTTTGCCAAATAGACATCCGCCCCCGACTTATAGCCCTCAACCGAACTCGCAGGATCTGCCTTGGCAGTCAGCAAAACCACAGGAATATGACTGACCTTTAAATCATTCTTTACCCGACGGCACAATTCGTAGCCATCCATCCGGGGCATCATAACATCACTGACGATAATATCCGGCTGGGATTGTTTCAAGAAATCGCAAGCCTCCTCACCATCTTTAGCCGCATGCACATTCTTGAACTCCGCCTGCAAGACGCTTTGCAGATAGGAACGCAACTCCGGTTCGTCTTCAACCACCAACGCCGTGTATTGCGCAAACGAACCGGCTTGCACCCCCTGGGAATCCGCTGCTCCTTCCTTCTGATCCAAACAGACTGTTTTGTCCGGCTCATCGGAAACAAATGCCTGTACCAACGGCAAATCAAAATAAAACGTCGCGCCCCCCTCTTCATTATTGTAAGCTCCGATACTTCCACCATGTAGTTCCACAAGTGTACGGGCGTATGCCAAACCGATTCCACTCCCTTTGCAATTGTGTTCACCTTGGTAGAAACGAGAGAAAAGACGATCCATGTCCACATGAGCCAATCCGATCCCTTGGTCGGCAAGCGATATACGCAAGCACGTTCCCACACATTCTGTACGAATAGATAACAAGCTATTCGGTTCACTGAACTTCATCGCATTGATTAACAAATTGGACAACACAACCCGGCATTTGGCCGCATCGAAAGGTATTTTTTCCACCGAAGTATTCAATTTATATTCCAAACAGATACCCCGTGCCTCAAGTTCTTGCATAAAGTCGCCCGTCACCGTCCGGATCCAATCGGCAACATTGTAATAATGAATATCCATGACATCGCCGTTCGTGTCCGATTTTTGCGCATCCAGCACCATATCGACAATTTCCCGCATCCGGCAAGTTTGCAACAACAAACCATCCAATTGCCGAGAGACCTCATCATCCGTCACTTTTCCGGATTTCAACAAACGTTTGAGAGGAGCATAGATCAACGTCAACGGCGTGCGAAGCTCGTGGCTGATATTGACCATAAAACGAACCTTCTCTTCATAAAACTTACGTTCATGTTCCTGCATCGCCCAAGCAAGTTCCCGCTCCTTACGATTCATGACAGACCGGATGATCCATATGGCCACCGTCAACACCATCAACAATAAAACCACCCAAAACCAAACACGCTGCCATAAAGGTGGAACCACATCGACCGTGAGCAATTTAAGGGGAATGCTCCAGTCTCCGTTGCGCTTGCTATAAGAAACCCACAATTCATAATTTCCGGGAGATAAAGCTGGAAATGCAAAGGCATGACTAGACGTTTCCAACAAATCCTCACGATCCCCTTTAATATAAAAACGGAACAATTTTTTTCGCATCAAATCCTTTTCCTTGACTATGACACTCACCCCCAAAGATGAATAATCCCAAGGAATAGAAATTGCCTGCTCGCCAAACAGGCCGTTCGGATGAATAAAAGAGCCGTCCAAAGCCAAATTAATCAGGTTGACGGAAAAATCCTCTTCTTCCTGAAATTTCTGGTCCGGCCGTATTCGAACCACCCCTTCCACTCCTGCCATATAGATGTCACCAAAAACGGATTCCAAAGCCGGTTGCGGCAAAAACTCATGTGTAAAAACACCATCGGATTCCCCGAAAACAACGATACGCTTCTCTTGGGGAACATACGCATACAATCCTTCATGCGTACTGACCCACAATTGGTCACGATTGTCAAAAGCAAGCGACGTGACTCCGATGAAACGCTTCGTATCGACCGTATCCAGTTTCTGACGAATCCGATCATAAACATACAGGCCGGAAGTCGTCCCCAGCCAAAAACGTTTGTCCTTGCCTTGCTTGACCGCCGTCAGCGTACCGATCCCCTCTCCAGGTAAAAAGACCGGACGCCGTTCTTCGCGCAGAAAATCCAAAACATAAAGTCCGGCAGAAGTACTGATATAGCATGAATCGCCCGTAATGAAACGAGGAGCTTGGAAATTGGGTACCATGTTTTCCGAAAAGATTTCAAATTGCTGTTTCCGTTGGTCATACACAAACAAATAATTGTCGGTCAGAAGACAGAAACGGTCTTCATCTACACGATAGAGGCGAATCGCATTCCCACACAAGAAAAGATCTTTCCGGATATTTCCCCAATTCAACGGAAACTCCCGGCATTCACCGGTCTTCTTATTAAAACGATAAAGCCCGACACCAAACAAGGACAACAACAGTTCCGAATCATTATAAGGTATAATGGAAACGATTTTCATCCCCTCCGTCTGTCGAAACTCCTGAAATGTCTCATTTTTAGGATCAAACAAATCCATTCCGCCGCCATCCGTTCCCATCCATATTCTACCGTCATGATCTTCATACATGGATGCTACCGACTGGAAACTCAATCCATAGGTCGCTCCGGGAGGTGCATCCCGATAAGTAGTCATGTAAACAGGCTTGATACCGATCAGACCACCCAAAATACTACCGGCCCAGATATTCCCTTCATCATCAATATACAGACTGGCAAAAGAATTCACAGGAAGGGAATGGCGATCACCCGGAAGATGCATGATTCCTTTTACAGACTTGGTGGCATAGTTATAAATATTGATTCCTCCCCCATCGGTCGCCAACCAAAGTTCACCATCCTTTTCCCGCATATCCTGCACGACATTGTGCGTCAAACGATCCGGTGCTTCCAGATGCTCAATCAGCCCTCCTTCGCGGTCATAACAATACACTCCTTTATTATAGACCGATACCCAAATCCTTCCACGCGAATCCAAAAACAGGGTAGGTATATTCCTTTCCTGAATAAACGACACCCGCTCCATAGTCCCTGTCTTCGGGTAATACCACCAAATACCGTTTCCACGGAAAGACAAAATGACCTTTTCCTCTTTTTCGTCATACAGATAGGCGCGGTTAGGAGCAGAGATAGGCATAGCATCCTTCAACTGGCACTTGCCTAATTTCTTTTCGGCATAGGAATAATAAAACACTCCCTTCACACCAAAGAAATAGACCCCTTCCCTCATGAGAAGGCAACAAGTAGCCACTACTGGTTCTCCGTCTAACTCCTGGCAAGCGAATTTACGGGTATTACGATCAAAAATAGCCAATCCGCGACTGGTTCCTACCCAGATATTCCGATCCGCATCTTCCTCCAGGAAAACAACATCATTATAAGGAAGAGAATACGGGTTGTCATGCTCTTCTTGGTAAACCGTGATTTTTTCTCTGTCGAAACGATTCAATCCAAACCGGGTTCCGATCCACAAAACACCTCTATCATCCACCAATACACACTTCACGGAAGATTGCGATAAGCCTTCTTCCAATGAAATTTGTTTAAAATAATACCTGGGGACTGCTTGAATAGCCCCTGCCAAGAATAGAAAAAATAATAATAGATATAATTGTGTGTACTTCCCAAACTCTTGCATAATTACATTCACCCTTTGTCCTGCAAAAATACAAAATCATCCGAAAAACAAGCCCTACAGGACAAAAAAACAAGGCAAACACACCAAAATCCGGCAACAATACGATATCATACTGATGATGGAAAAACATATCCATAAATCATCATTCGTGTACAACGCACATACAAGATATATAAACAATCACCAACAGGACAAAAGAAAGGTGATTATTCATTTTTTTGATCTTTTGGCAAGAGTCCGAAACAGTTCTTCAAAATATTCTTCAAAAATCTTAAGCACGACAACAAAAAAATATCGCTATCCTGTTTCTTGCAAAAGCAATATCCCGTAACGGGTTCATTTACTCATTAAATTCAAAATCGTATGGAAACAAAAATGAAAAAAGGAAAAAGCTCCTTCCTCAGCTCAGGAAGCAGCATGAGATTAGGAAAAAGTAAATTTCTGCAAGGTGTCGTAACATTGGCCGGAATCGTTTTGTATCTTCTCGCGCGCAAATCAAAAAACAAGATGAGGCACACATTTTTATTGGTTTTGGTCTGCACGTTAAGCCTCGTTTCTTTCTCGTGCACAAACAAAAAGCAGGATAAAATGAACAGAGCCTTGGATAACGCAATCGAAAAAGTGGAAGATGAAGCCGATAAGTTAGACAACGCTTGGGACGACACCAAAAAAGAGACCCGAAAAGAAGCAGAGAAAATCAAAAATGAAATAGAAAAAATTCAAAAATAAAATACATTAACAATGGACTTACACTCAGGATTACCATACTGGATAATCAAAAATCCTCTGTTCGATTACTACAATCCTTTGAAAAAGGATCTGGAAACAGACATAGTAATCATCGGTTCGGGCATAACCGGCGCCCTTATGGCTCATGAGTTGTGCCGGACAGGACTGGAGTGTTGCATCGTGGACAAACGGAGTATCGCCACAGGTAGTTCCGCAGCCAGCACGGCACTCTTGCAATATGAAATTGATGTTCCACTTTGCGAAATGGCTGAACAAATTGGTGAAAAGAATGCAGTAACTGCATACCGCTCTTGCCTGCAATCAATCCCAGATATCGAAGCTGTTTTGAAAGAGACGAATATCGATGCCGACTTTGAATGGTTGCCAAGTATTTTTTATGCCAGTGACAGTAAAGGAGTAGAACTCATCGAACGTGAATATGAAATACGCAAACGGCACAAGCTCCCGGTGGAACTGTTGAATAAAGACGAACTCCATAAACGATACAAACTGGAAACATACGCCGGAGCGTTGCTGAACCGCCGGTCCGCACAGCTCGATGCTTATAAGGCTGCGACCAAGCTCTTCCAGTATCATATAGAAAAAGATCACTTACGAATATTCACCCACACGGAAGTCACATCTCTTGAAGAAACACCACTGGGTTGCCGACTGGAAACACAGGATGGCCGGATCATCCGATGTAAATATGTGATAGTCGCCTCCGGGTTCGAAGCCGGACGGTTCTTACCCGAAAAAGTAATGAAGCTGACCTCAACTTACGCACTTATCTCTCACCCTATCGATAATAAGGACCTGTGGGCAGAACACTGCCTCATCTGGGAAACAGCGGAGCCTTACATCTATATAAGGACCAGTGGCAACCGAATCATCATAGGCGGAGAGGATGAAGATTTCAACAACCCTGAAGCAAGAGATGAACTGCTCCGAGAAAAGACGGAAAAACTTGAAAGGAAATTCCGTAAATTACTGCCATCCGTTCCTTTCAAGACAGAAATGGCCTGGTGCGGAACCTTCAGCACAACAAAAGACGGGCTTCCATTTATCGGAACATGGCCGGGGACGGAGCGCATATTTTTTGATTTGGGATATGGCGGCAACGGAATCACGTTCAGCATGATCGGGGCACAGATCATATCGAATCTCTTACAAGGAAAAGAGAATGCACGGGAAGAAGTCTTCGGATTTGGACGAATACGAAAAGCGTCATAAAAAACCTGCCGCAACCAAGAGGGACTACACCCTCAAAAAACAAAGAACCAAGTACACGGATGATCCGCAATCCCCCGTGTATCTGGTTCTTTTCCACTCTACCGATTATCGATTTAACCACACCGGAAACCTTCTCCTGCCGTAGAAATCATAAAAAAACAAGCCTATCCAACTGGTAAGAACAATCAACATACCAGCTATCCACTTTTTTCTTTTTGGGGCATTGAGGTTCCAGATTTTAAGCGCGGCTTTCAAAGCCAGAACCAGGCCTATAAACCAAATTGCGAAACCAACCATATCCACTTCGTATTTTATATGAAACAATCCTCACTAAGCACCTTAATCCTCCAACTTATACAATTCGAATTCATATTTATGAAGATAACTGCAATTCCCGTCACATATTTTTATATGCCGGGGAATTGTATTAGAGACAACCATGCATCTGTTCCCGAACAAGCGGGAGCATCTCAGCCTATATGCCTCAACAGCCAAAGATTTCTCATATCCGCACCCTTCCTTATAGGCATCCCTACAAATACGATAAAGATGCTCATAATCCAATTGAGCGGAATCTGTTAATTCCTTTTTTAAAGTTTCTTCCCATTCCATATTTCTTGAAAATAATTGTCTACAGGATCTTATTTATAAAATAAACAATACGTAGATAAAAATAGTTCCAACAAAAAAACGAAACCAATCCAACAAACTTAACACCTATATACACTTATCACGTACCTCGCAAAATAGATGTTAAATTTCTTTTTTTGCCACGAACCAAATTCTCTTTATCACTGTTTTTTAAATGTGAATCAGGTATGGTACCAACATCTAAATTTCACGTTATTGATCTTTGTATATTAATACACAAAAAAATTTATTCTTATGTATTTTATTTGGTATATTCTTATTGGAATCTTGGCCGGTTTTGTAGCCGGTAAGATCATGCGTGGAGGAGGATTCGGCATCCTCGTCAATTTGCTGGTCGGTATAATCGGCGGCCTGCTGGGCGGCTGGGTCTTCGGCTTGCTGGGCATCGCCACAGCCGGCATTCTGGGTAGTCTGATCACTTCCATAGTTGGAGCTGTCTTATTATTGTGGATTGTCTCATTATTCAATAATCCACATAAAACAGAAATATAATCAATTATTTATTAATCATTTAAACCTGTTGAATTTATGGAAACAAGTTGTTCAAAATTTTGGCTGGGCCTGGGGTTAGGCTCAATTATCGGTGTAGTAGCTTACCGCTTTAGCTGTTCTTCTAAAGGTAAAATGTTAAAAGAAAAAGCATGCCATGCCCTTCATCAGATGGGCGGTAAAGCAGAAGACATGATTGACTCTGCAAAAGACAAAGTAGTAGATGCCGGAACAAAGGTAGCAGACAAGGTTGCCCACGAGACTTTCAACATCGCAGAAAAAGCCGATGACGTAAAAAACAAAGTACACAATTTTGCCGATAACGCAAAAAAGTAATTAATTGATCATGGATAATAAAAAGAGGACGGAAAGATATCCTATCTCGTCGTCCTCTTTTTTATTTAGCCTGTCAAGAATAGGATATAAATAGTAGCTATTAATATTGATTCATACTTCAATAATCATTAGTTAAATACTACTATTTTCAAAGAATTACATCAACTAAAATAAATTATTGCTTGTTTTTTAATCAGATGCGCATCTTCAATATATGTATAATTAAAACTTTTGAATTATGTTTTATCATGTAAAAGATTTGCAATACAACACTCGCGTTTCCGCCCCGGATCCACGTTTCGCACGTGTCCTTCTTGAGGCTTTCGGTGGTGCCAACGGAGAGTTAAAATCAGCCTTGCAATATTTCGTACAAGCTTTCAGTTGCCACAATCCTCATCCTGACAAATATGATATGCTGATGGATATCGCAACAGAAGAACTGGGACACCTCGAAATCGTCGGAGCAACCATCCAAATGCTCCTCGGACCCGTAAACGGGAAAATGAAGGACGTGGTGGAAAACATGGAAATCAATACGATGATGAATGGCAAAGCTGCCAAAGAAGATTTCATCCACCAAGCGTTCACTAATCCGCAGTTCCTTGTAACCTCCCCCGGAAGTCCTACGCTGACAGACAGTAACGGTAATCCCTGGTGTGCCACCTATGTATCTGCCAATGCGGACTTGACCGTGGATCTTCGCTCAAATATGGCAGGAGAATGCCGGGCAAAGATCGGATATGAAAATCTCATTCCACTGACAGACGACCCATACGTGAAAGAGACCCTCACATTTCTCATGACACGCGAGGTAACCCATTTTCAACAATTCGAAGCAGCATTGGAGACAATCCAACCCAACTTTCCTCCCGGAGTGTTTCAAACCTCCCCCAAATATAGCAACCTATATTTCAATCTGTCGAAAGGCAAAGACGCCCGCGGACCGTGGAATGAAGGCGAAAGTACACGCTTGAAGGAAGAATGGCAATACATCGACGACTCCCTGCAAGAAGTAAGAAGTACAAACGGACTCGTTGACCGTAAACCGAAAGGTACGCACCGCACAGAGAAAGATGTACATAAAATGGACAACGAACTCGCCAAAGAGCGCAGCAAAGAAGTCCTTTCGTCTTTACCCGGCGGCGTCATGAGCTGGTGTAATTATCAAGATAAAAAAGGTAACAGGTAAACTGTTGCCCCGTATATATTCATTTTAAAATTTACCGTATTATGAACAAGAAGAATGAAAAAAAACAGGTAGAAGCAAAGGGTACGAAAAAAGAAACCCAAGCTAAAGAATGCAAGTGCTCAACTTCTGAAAAGAAATCGGCTAAAAAGTAACCGCAACACATCACTTGTAAGTAATTAACCCCTATTCCCGGCGAAGAAAAATATCTTCACCGGGATTTTTATTCCACCCACAATGTCAAGATACTACTGATAAAACAATAAAAAAATCCTGCCTAATATTACTATAGGCAGGGATTTTATATATTTCAAATTTCTATCTTGTTCAGTGTTGTTTCATTATTTATCAAAAGACTTACTTTAATTACAATACGTTTAGCGTCCACCTGTAACCAGTGCAGTTAAGGCAGGAAAAAACTTACGTGACAACGCATAAATACCAACTCCTATACCAACGATAAAAAACGGTATAAGGAAATAACTAACCAACATCATCCACTCGCTAACGGGTGATAATAATTTCATCCAATATTTTATAACAAGAGCCGCAGGCATTCCATGATAAGCATAAACAAAAAAAGAACTTCCTCTAAAAAAAGCACTTACATGTAAATAGTTCTTTGTTATACCATACGCTGTCCAAGAAACAACTGCAACTAATCCAACAATAATCCCTATTTTATGTATATAATCATTATCCATTATTTTACAATACCATAACCAAGTATCCAGCACGACTAAAGCCAAATACACGAAGGTCGTAATCCAACGCATTGGACAAAAATCAATTGTAAAATTATGTCTGTTAATACTAAACCATGCCCCAAAAGAGAAAAAGAAAAAGGCGATAATACTAAATCCGGGGATTGGGATAAAAGAATCAAAAGAAATACTACTACATTCCAAAATATATATGGAATTAATAAAGTCCGAACACGTTTTTTTAATTTTTGTCCGTATGTTTCTAATGAAAAATCAGAATGATAAAAAAACAAGAAACACGCCCATTCATAACAAACTGTAATGGGGTGCATCACCTGTATGCTTTCTCTGGGCTTAGAATAAATTTGGTCGTTTTTTCTATTGAAGAAATGCAGGCGGGGCAAATATATAAAGATGTTGTTTTATCTCATAGGCGATCCGTTTTTAAGGTGAATACTAAGGTGTATATGGATATAAGAAAGGTGTGCACCCGGCTTTCCAGTTCACAGAAGGTAACGACCAAATCACCCAAGCCCAAACTAAAATAAGCCATAGGAACACACCCCATACAGGCGTATTCACCATGCTCATTTCTTTCAGGCTTTTAAAATTGGTCGTTTTATCTGTGAAAGAAACTGCAGTAAATACTAATACGTCAAATTCTTAAAAACCGACACTTTCGACGATATTGGCGACTGCGGTCGTGGCTGCCCCTTTCAGCCGTTCGGCCTACCTTTCTTTTTTCGTATATATACTAATTGAAAAGTGCGCCACTATTCTAAATCAAAATAGTGCCACCATAGCCCTAAGTACAGACCTTTGCATGTTAGCTATTTCAAAGGCAAAAATGAGAAAAGAAATTTTCAAAATATCGCAGCTTAAAAATACAGGGACTATTTTTATAGAAGACGAAAAAAGAGGATGCATCGTTCATTTCGACACACCCTCTCATACTAATCAAAGAAACTATCAAACAAGAAACTTCATATCAATCATATATCTATTCTTTCCTGTGTTTTCCGACTACCGTAAGCACCGGCCAAGCTACACAAAACAGCACCTATCAAAATAGCAAAGAAAGATATAAGAGCCGAGCGAGCCGCAACATTTGCCGCTTTATCAGCCGCTTCCAGTGCATTTTGCTTTACTTCCTGCCATTCCCGGACCGCTTTATCCAGATTTTGTTCCAAGTTGCGGATTTGTTTGTCTGCTTCTGCTGTTGTCTTATGCATAATTTCTGTGTACTGCTTGATCGCCTTGTCTGCTTCAGCTTTTGACATATTGGTGTTATTAGCCAACGCTTTGGCAAGATCATCCCGGTCTATGCTTTTTGCCAGATCATTCGTCTGTTGTTTCAAACGGGCGAGAAAACCTTTTAAAATATCATCCGCTTCTTCCGGAGATGCAACAGCTTTCTTCACAGACTTGCCGAAGTCAGCCTTCACACTCTCTAACTGTTTCTGCAAATAATCGGGTTGCAACTCTTTCACTTTACTTTTTACAAGAATCGCCTGAACATCTTTCGGTAACTCTCCGTCTTTCAAATCTGCTTTAAAATCAATTCCGCCGAACAATTCTTTAGCTTGATCCGAGAGAGCGGAAACCCCACTACCGACAATCGAACCCGTTCCGGAAATAACACCTCCTGCCACTGACGACGCTGCCCCTAAGGCATTCATCGTAAGTTTTGCCGCCCCTGCAGTAAGTAAAACACAGAAAAACGCCCCTACAATAAGCGTCGTACCCCAAACCAAAAAACCATGTATCAAACCATCCACCCCAGCCAGTTTGCCTGCGACAAAACCACCGGCAACCATACTGACGATCAAGGCGACTGCCGAGCCTATGCCGACCGTTGTCCCAATACCTGAAACAGGATTATCGGCAAACGGGTCAAACATAAACAGACCGATACTGGAACTTAACACCGACAGCAAAATAGAAACAGCCAGTACCGTCACTACGCCACCGAAAACACTTCCCCAAGAAACTCTTTTTTTCAATTCTGTCCAATTATTTATATGTGCCATAACGCATTATTTTAATCATTAATAATTTATATTCTTACACAACAGAAAGACCATCTCTGGATAATTCCGGGATGGTCTCTTCTTTTGTATTTATTATTCTACATAAAGGATCACAGCGCGATTCCATTCCGGTTTATCAAAAGGAGGTTCCTTGTCACCAACCCATTCCACAATGACTCTGTCGCGACTGATATTATAGTCGCTGATTAAAATACGGGCTACATTCTGTGCTCTTTCCGCAGAAAGTTTTTCATTGATCTGGCTTGTTCCGGTCTTACGATCTGTATAACCAATCACACGCACCTTAAACTGCGGGTTATCTTTCAGATATTGTGCAATATTATAGATATTTACCCCTTGATAAGGATCCACTTTCGTTTGATTGATCTTGAAGAGAACTACATTGTTTATCAACGGATTTTCTTCAAACTCAACAACCTTTTCGGTTATCACCTCAGGTTCCGGACAGTCCGGACAATCCACAGGACGTTGTGCCAATTCCTGATTCTGGGCATATAATTCGTTGATCCGGCTGTTCAATGCATCAATCTCCTGAGGATTTCTCAACTCAGCTTCCGAGAAAGTAGCGGTCTTGCCCAAATTAAAGATCAGGCCGGCCGAAGCGGTTCCCAGGATATCGTAATTACCACTGCTCTTGACTTGATTGAATTCACTTCTGACAGCAGTCGCTGCAAACTCGAAAGAAAGAGTCACCCGGTCGGATAGTTTGAAGTTATTGATAATACCGGCATTGAGCGTCATGCCATTCATGCGGGTATGTCCGCCTGCATAAGTCGGCTGATTCGCATAGTCCCACCCGAAAGCCCATCCGAAACCGACATAAGGCACAAGGCTGTACACGCGATCCGAACTATATTTCATGAAATAATCAGTCATGCTCCACATCAAATCCGCTTGTACAGTTGCAAACCTGTTACGAGACATGATAGTCGCATTATCATTGAACGTATGCAAATTCGTCAAACCCGTCCCTTTGATACGTGTACCCAGATAGGGATTAATCCATTTACCGAACTGTACTTCCGGTGCTACAGTAAACCGATGGAAGAAGTCGGCATCACTATTTCTGTCGCCAAAATAAATATTGGCTCCTGCACCCGCTCCAATAAACCAATGATCCCAAAAACCATTATTGATAAATGTCGCTTTACGGGCAGGTTCTGAACTCTGACCTTCTTTCACTTGGGCAAAAGAGGTCTGCATGATGCTACAAAGCACCATAATAAACAAATATTTCTTCATGATTGAATTTTTTTATGATGAAAATAGCCGGGATCAAAAACGGTATCCCCAGCCGAACGCAATTACGGAAGAATTGTCTTTACCGAAGACATATTTATATTCGACGTTAAGAAAATTACGGGAATTGAGATTATAGGTCAATCCACCTCCTACATTAAAACCGAAATTTGTAGAACTGTGCGAATCCAACGTAACTTCTCCTTCTTCTCCTTTTACGGTCTGTTTACCTTGAAAATTATTTTGCAGATTAAATCCGGCCAAAGGATAAAGCGACAGATGTTCCGCATCTAAGTCAAACACATAATGAGCATTGACATCTACATCCAAACCAGTTGTTTTATCTTTCGGGAAAAAGAACATCAGGTCAGGCGCCAAACGTATATGATCCGTCAAATTGTAGCGTCCTTGGACACCTAACATCACACGCTTAAAATCTGTCTGATAACCAAAATTCCCTAACAGGGAAAAATCTCCCTTTTGGGCAAATACCCCCAAGGAGGTTATCAGCAAAAATGTTATAAAAAGAATCTTTTTCATTTGAACAATTTTTTAATTATACACTTCTTTAAATATTTAGAATAATACCCAAATACACATTTTCGAAACAATCCAATGCTATTTCTGATATCACCCTCGCAAAACACAAGCATATTTAGCTCATTATTTGCAGACAATTATCAACAATATTATTTCAAATAGTTCCCTCCTTTTTTTATAAAATCACTCATAAATAAATCTATTATTGCAATAAAGACTTTACGTTTTTATAGAATAACAACAGCATTTTTCATTTTGTTTCCCTCTTATAAAAATAAAACCCACGCTCTAAGTTTTTTTCAGATTCATTAGTAGTTCGTCCTGACGGCAATCCGCTTCGTTCCTAAATTCACATGTCTTATATCCTTGAAAACAAAATGACCCGATAAAAGCCTAATACATCAAGTGCGGTTACCCGGATTACAATCCGGATAACCGCACTCATACTAATTTAATGCCGAAATTATGAAGACTATTTTGCTATATATGATTTTTTTGTAATGACTTTGCCTTCCAAATCAAATACCACCAGATTCATCTGATTCCCATCCGTCTCCACGGAGACCACACTGTTATTCGAATTTACCAATACCGGAAAACCAATACCGGCGCTCGGCTCCTCATATTTGTTCCGATGAAGATGTCCGCATAACATCAAATCCACCCCGAGTTCATTCAAGACAGGAACGAATTTCTTCAAGACCTCTTTCTGTCCATGCCAGATATCAAGATCGGCAGAAGGAGGCATGTGTGCAATGACAACTTTAAATTTAGCCTGTTTGAAATCTTCATTTTCATATAATCCTTTCATCCACTCCATCTGATCCGTACGATAACCGTCATAATCAGTAATACCACTGTACTCGATATCGGAATCCGGCTTGTCTTCCCCCGTATCCAACATAATGAAACAGACAGGCCCCTGTCTGAAAAGATAATACAAAAACGGTTCTTTTGGTGAAAAATATTTCTGGAATGAAGTGGCGAACTCGCCACGGGTTTCATGATTACCACGAGCATAATACATAGGTTTCTCCGATGCAAACAAGCCGATACTTTCTTTCATGAATCCATTAAAGATTGTTTGCTCGTCTTTAAATTCCGAAACCATATCCCCATTGAAAATAATCAAGTCTTTATCCTTGTAATTTGCATTATTCAACAGTTTTGTAATAATGTTTTCACGTCCATGGATATCATTGACCATTGCAAAAGAAGTCTCTTTCTTATCCGGATCGCACGTTGTAAACGTCAAGGCTTTCTTTTTGTAAACATCCGATGCAGCCACACGTCCGTATATGACATTAATTCCTTCATGCGACAACACTTCCTGTGAATAAATACGATAACGATAGGTTGTTCCGGGAGTCAACGCTTTTACCTTCACTGCATGCAGCAAGGATGTATTTTTAACTCCATTGGTCGTATCGAAATATTTAGGTCGTTCTTCTCCATAATAATGAGTTCCGTCATTCGGAGCCAGTTCCACCCAGCCGATAGACGGCTTATCCGCCACCCAGACAATAGTAGCCTCATTTTCTTTCACATTCTGCAGATAAGGTCCGTAAAGGATCTTTATCTGTGCAGTTGCCACCTGGGTGGCAACTGTGAGTAAAAGAGCATATATCAAATTTCTAATATATCTCATTGTAAACAAATTTAATTAATCTACTAATAACCATCATTCTGGACCAATTGAGGATTGGCATCCATTTCTGCTTGCAGAATAGGCAAATGGAATTGTTTCTTGTCAAAATAACGTACTTCGACAAGACGGTCTTCACGCGAAGCATTCACATCTACCACGGCACGGCGGTCAGGATCCGGCTCGGCATAATCAACCGTACCACACAAACGGTACAAGTCGCCCGGCATAACGGATTCTGCCACTTTCCTTCCGGTTTTGGCTCCGTTCTTGTCATACTCATCCCAACGAACGATATCTTCAAAACGAAAACCTTCACCAGCCAGTTCTATCGTGCGTTCCCTTCTTACCAGTTCACGCACTTTGGCTTGTGTATCATATTTAGAGCGGTCTACAGCAATATGGCCTCCGCGCAAACGTAACCGGTCGATGATGTTCATCGCTTCCTGTAAATCCTGGTTCAGTTCGACCAAGCATTCGGCTTTCGTCAACAGTATTTCCGCATACCGGAATATGATCGGACACAAAGCGTCATCACCCATGGAAGTAGAATATTGCCCTTGGTTAGGATACAAATACTTCGCCCATAACATGCCGGTATGAGACGCATTATCTGCCGCCGTATAATAGTCCTTATTAGAAGAACCGTTCGTCAACGTCTTGTCAAGTGTATTGAAAATGCGCGGTATATTATTACGTCCCACCCAGTCCAATCCGGAATAGATAACCGTATTTTTCAATCTCGGATCACGATTGTAGAACGGATGGACCGGATCATAGCCGGAACCCGGCTCATCAATCAACTTGCCATCTGCCATTTCAAACATGTCGACCAATTTCTGAGTAGGTACAGCCGAAGCCCAACCGCCGTCAGCATTGTTGTAAAGACGAATCACATCGGTAAAAGCATAAGTAGTCTGAACATGTTCGTAAGTACAAATAATTTCCTTCGACCCCTGACCGACCATAGAGAACATATTCAAGAAATCAGGATCCAGCTCATACTGGTCCAGAGCAATTACTTTATTAGCTGCATCCAGCGCCTCCGAATAATTGCCCCACAACAAATTGAAACGGGCGATCATGGAGAGAACCGTACCTTTGGCAATACGCCCCTTTTCAGCCGGTTTCTCCGCAATATGGTCAGCACTCCAGTTCAAGTCGTTCATGACATGCTCTTTCACTTTCGCTTCCGGTTCACGCGGAAGTTTGGCATCATCTGCCGTTGCCGGGACAAAATCCATGATCACGGCATCTCCATACCAAGTCGCCAAATAAGCATGGCTATATCCACGGATCGCCCGTACTTGTGCCAAAAAATCATTCTTCTGAGTTTCCGTCATGGCCGAAGCTGGAACCAAATCAATATTTTCAATTACAAAATTACAACGGCGTATCGTCTCATACTGCCTCCAATAATTCGGGGCAGAGGACGGTGAAACGGCTCCACGTCCCATATCTCGTATCTTGGATGTATTCGTATAGTTGAAACCTATGTCCGAATAAGTATCCTCATAAAAAATAAACTTCGATCCGACAAAGTTATTGACCCACCAGTTGTAAGAAGCCGTCACGGCGGCATCGACATCATCGACCGTTTTCCAAAATATGTTGCTCGTCAACTGATCTTTCGGGCTTAAATCAAAGAAATCATCACAAGAAGCGAAAACGCTCGCAGTCGCTAAAAAAGCAGCAAGACTTACTATTTTTTTTAGTTTCATAATTCAATTCCTTTTAAAATGTGACATTAATACCAAACGAATGACTTCTGCTTGTCGGATAACCGTCCATATCGCCGGAACCGGATTCCGGATCCACATTGAACGGAAGGCTGTCAAAAGTAAGCAGGTTTTCTCCTGTATAATAAAGACGTACATTGGCGATACCCAATTTATTCGTAACGGATTTCGGCAACGTATAGCCGAAATTGATGTTCTTGATACGCAAATAATCCGTGTTCATGCACCAGAAAGAAGAGCGTACACGGTCAGGAGCACTGATCGAACTTTCTTCCAAAAACATACGTGGCCAATCAGCGTTTTTGTTTTCAGGAGTCCAAGCATCAAGCCAGCACGTATTCGGATGAGAGGTATCACCGACAAACAAACCCGCCGCTTCTTTTGTGAAATAACGGTTTGTACCTGTCACACCTTGTATGAACACAGACAAATCGAAATTTTTCCATCCCGCACTCAACGTCAACCCGAAAGTCGTCTTGGGCTGCTGAGAACCTTTCACAACACGGTCCTTATCGGTCAGTTTGCCATCTCCGTCAGCATCTTTGATCCGGAAATCACCACCCTTGAAAGGAAGCGACCAAGGATTGCCGTATTGCTTTTCATACGCGGCAGCTTCCTCATCACTCTGGAACAACCCGCCCACGTCATACACATAAAACGATTCGTAGGGCGAACCGATCCGGTTAATCATATAACCATCTATAATTTCGTTCACACCGGCCAAGTCGAGCAACTTGTTTTTGTTATAGGAGAAATTCGCATTGACGCCCATTCTCCAGTCCTTATTGAAGGAATGGTTCCAAGCAAAACCGGCTTCAATACCGCTATTGCGCAACGCCCCTTTGTTGTCCTGATAGGTTCCGGATATGCCAAACGTATCGGAGACAGGGATATCCATAATAATATCGGTAGTCTTACGATTATAATATTCAAGGCTCAACATGAAATCGTCCAAGAAATTCATGTCAAAACCGATCCCCCAGTTCATGGACTTTTCCCAAGAAATAGTTGTCACTTTATGGCTTACAACCGTAATGCCCTGATGAACCGTGCCGCCAAACGGGAAATTCTTTCCGATATATAAAGTCGGCAAATACGGATAATACTCGCCCTCCACAGCATCCTGATTTCCGAGCAATCCCCAAGACCCTCTGAGCTTCAAAGACTGCAACCATCCTTTTGTGTTTTCCATGAAATCTTCCTCCGAGATACGCCAACCACCAGAGAATGAAGGGAAATACCCCCAACGAAAACCATCGGCAAAACGGGAAGAGGCATCTGCACGGAAATTAGCTTCCAACAGATATTTGCCCCGGTAGTCATAGTTGAGACGTCCGAAATAAGACAACAACGCCAATTCACGGGAATAACCGCTATTCGTCTGCGTAGCCGAATCACCGCCATTCAAATCGGTAACATCGCTATTCGGGAAATTCTTTCTGAAAGCTTTCAATTCCCTATTGTCATATTTTTCGATCTTATAGCCGGCCATTGCCTTGAAGTGATGGTCCCGGCCAAATACCTTATCATAGTTCACCAACGCATCCAACGTATACCGGCTCCATCTGTTGACCGTTTCCGTCAATTGATCCGGTCCGTGATAATTCACCTCGTCATACCAGCATTCCTTACGATAATCTTTCGTTTCCTTGACATCGGTCACATAAGCCCCTTGCAACGTAAAGGTCAACCCATCCAAAAGATGATAATCAAACGCCAATACACCGGAAAAATTCTGTTGCAGGTAATTCACTTTGCTGTCAATATCCAACCATGCTACCGGGTTTCCATCCGAGATAGAACCATAAGAACCATCTTCTTTCTTATAAGGAATCCATGGAGCCATACGGGCTGCCTGGCGTATCAACTGGCCGGAACCGCCTCCATACGAAGCATTCGGATTGGAATATTGATTATGGATAAATGCCATGTTGGTACGCATAGTAAACTTATCCGACAATTTGATGTCCAAGTTCGTACGAATATTGAACTGCTGGCGGTCAGAATTTTTCATCGTTCCTTCTTGCCCCAAAAATCCGGCGGAAGCCATATACTTTACATCTTCGGAACCTCCACTCACATTCAGATTGTGCTTATGCATGAATCCCGTACGGAATATGTAGTCCAACCACTTGGTATTAGGATGCCCGTACGGGTCGGAACCGTCTTTAAACAAGCGGATGTCTTCATCCGTAAAACGAGGCGAAGCACCTGTTTGGCTTAACAAATCATTATATAGACGGGCATAGTCGTAAGAATCCAATCTTTCAATCAGAGTCGATACATTGGAAAGGCTGACATTTCCGTTATAAGAGACCATCGCTTTTCCCGATTTACCTCGCTTGGTCGTAACCAAGATCACGCCATTGGCTGCTTTTGATCCATAAATGGCGGCAGATGCCGCATCCTTCAAAACAGATATGGACTCGATATCGTTAGGGTCGATAGAATCGAATGTCCCGGTTTCGATCCCATCCACCAATATATACGGGTTGGCATTGTTCAATGTTCCGACACCACGCACACGGATAGTCGACCCGTCACGTCCCGGACTGCCTGACCCGGAAGTAATCGTAACCCCCGGCGTCAATCCCTGGAGAGCAGAGGAGATATTCGTCACCGGCCGGTTGATCAATTCGTCTTTACTGATCGTGCTCACCGCACCTGTCAGATTTACTTTGGTTTGTGTTCCATAACCGACAACAACTACTTCATCCAGATTTTGTGTATCTTCGTGGATCGTAATTTTATAATCGCTTTTTCCTTTCGCTACGGCAATCTCCTGGTCTACATAACCGATATAGGAGATCATCAATGTCGCACCGTCTTCAATCCCTTCCAATATAAAATCACCGTCAACATTTGTAACCGTACCAACACCGGCACTCCCTTTCACAATGACATTTGCTCCTATAACAGGAAGGCCGGTATTATCGACAACCGTACCTCTAATTGTCTTCCTGGCCTGTTGAACACTTGCCAAAGACACATGCTCCGTTTCAGCATTGCCACTCAATTCATTTATTGCCATCACCGGCGATGTTGCGACCAAAAATGCAGATAACGTCGCAACAGGTATCTTTCTATTCATACCATGCAATTTTTTATTAGTACTATAAAATCAGTTAACTCCTTACGGGGCACGATGCACCCGGCTACAACGCACCGACCCTATCGGGCGGCAACGTTCCTGATAGGACATTTCAATTCTCCATAAGCATTTGTTTTTAAAATTACACAAAGAAGTCCGCATTGAGCCATCTGAAACAGTCCAATGCCTACATTATATATATGCTTGATTAATCCTGCTTTCAGAAAATCAGCAGAAACGATAAATAAAGATTCGATATTCTTTGGTATACCAAAGAATATCCTCCTTGTAAGGCAAGGAGGATACCAGGTTAACAATATTATAGGATCGCAACCCTTTCAACAAACAGAAATTCCACACCTCGCCATCTCCCCATGCCATAGCCGCAACGTCCCGCATATTTTGCCAAAACGTATGATCGAATTTCATTTTTGCTTTTTATATTAAATTACTTTTCGACAAATATAAATCATTTTTTTTAAATGCCAATGAATGTCATTCATAAATACCCCACGCACAGCTAAATTTCTACCCGAATCCCAACCCATAGCTTTACAAGAGCTAACCTTATGGGTTAGGACACCTAAAGCATAGCTTTACGGTGGATAATTTAACACGTTCCGTCACGTCACGCTTGTGAATGGCATTTTTCAATCGAGAGACTTTTCTTAAAATAATCCAAGCAACGGATATAAGCTGATTGAAAGAGATATGAATGAAAGGCATCATTCGGAGATAGTAAGAGCCTGTTTAAATTTTGTTCAAAAAGTTTTTTTCAACTTCTTTTGAGTTTCTTTCCGGTCTGTTTTCCTGTTTTTATTCGTCACATAGCCCGCTATGCTCCTTATAAAAACAGAAAAACATACTCAAAAAAAACTCTCAAAAGAATGTTGAACAAAATTTAAACAGGCTCTTAACCCCGTTAGTCGTATCGAAATATTTAGTCCTTTCCTCTCCATAATAATGCGTTCCGTCATCCGGAGCCAATTCCACCCAACCGATGGAAGGTTCATCCGCCTCTCAGGCAATGGTCGCTTCGTTCTCTTTCACATTCTGCAGATAAGGTCCGTAAAGAATCTTTATCTGCGCAGTTGCCACCTGAACAGCGACTGTAAATAAAAAGGCATATATCAGACTTCTAATAGATCTCATTGTAAAGAGATTTCATTAATACACTAATAACCATCTTTTTGAATTGATCCAAGGGTTCTCATAAGCACATATAAATTTACGATCTGCTCACCTGCAACCCCTTATCCGACAAACTCATTTCAACGAAGCGGGCATTGCCATTCTGCGGACCACCAGTAAGAAGACGACGAATCTGCAAAGAGGCTTCCGGATCTTTGGCTATAATATAAAGGTAACCGCCTCCGCCGGCGCCGGGAAGTTTATAACCCAGCGCATAATCCTTGATGCAAGTTATAAGCCGTTCCACAGCAGGAGGATTTGTCCCCGCATCAAGAGCCTTGTTTTGTTCCCAACTTTTGCCGACCAATCGACCATAAGAAACGAAATCACCCCGAAGGATCGCCTCGTACATATCCAAAGCATGCACTTTCATTTCAGAAAGCAGACGAAGATGAGTCCCGCTGTTTAAAAACATTCCGCGTACGATTTCTGCAAGGATATCCTTCGCCGTACGGGTAATCCCCGTATAGTAAAGCAGATGACAGGCGCGGTATTCCGGTTCGGTAAAAAGATATTCCGGTAACCAGCGTACCGACGGGTTCTGTCGGAATCCTTCACCCGTCTGCAACAATTTCAATCCATGCAAGACACCTCCATACTGGTCTTGCCAGCCCCCTCCGGTCGTGAGCAACTGCTCAAGAATCAGCGTCCGGTTACCTATCTCGCTCTTATCCCACGCCAACCCACAAAAATCCGACAACGTGCCCAATACCGTAGCGGCAAGGATCGAACTGGTTCCCAAACCCGAACCGGCGGGAATTGCAGCCAGCAACGTCACTTCCAAGCCACATCCGAATGCTTTCAACTGTTCTTCCAACGAAACATAACGGTCTGCTGAAAATTCGGGTGCAAACCCGACCAAGGCCAACGCCGCCTTCGGGATAGAGAATGGAGATCCAACCTTGTTAAAGTCACGTAATTCATCCCAAGTGGAAATGCTCTCCATCGCCCCGATATCGATGGAACGAAGAATGATACGATACTCGCGAGCCGGTTTCACGTAGACCTGCAAGGGAGGTTGACCATTCAATTCGATCGCCACGTTCACGACATTGCCTCCGGCATACATGCAGTAAGGAGGCGTATCCGTCCAGCCTCCAGCCAAGTCGATGCGCACGGGACTGCGCCCCCAAACGATCTGATCGCGATACACGTTCAAGCGGGGTGACTGCTTCTCCTCTGCAATCGTTCCGATCAGGCTCTCACGTAACAAAGAGAATGCCTGCTGCTGTTCCACCATACCCCGGTCATCCCCCGAAAGCTGGAAGACACGGGCACGAAACATCGCGTCATGCACGCGCTTCATCAACGAAACATCCGCTGGCAAAGCCTCTGGCAACGTGATCCCTCCGGTAACAAATTCGGATGCGGCATCCGCCAAGTCCAACTGATAGAAAATGCTTTTATCATGATTGGCCGCAAGCATCGGCCAGTTTTTCTTCCTGAACACTTCGCGCTGGGCAAACAAACGACGAAGATTCGCACAATCGGAAAGCCTGTTTGCAGACATCTTCTCAGCCGCTTCCCACACCTTGCGTCCTTCATCCAGACAAGGCTCAGACACCATCCAGCGCAGCACAATACCCAACTCGTCCATACTCCGGCAGACAGGAAACAAGGCCGCATTTTGTATGTCGGCACACTCCGGCAAGCAGACACCTCGCTCCACAGCCCATTCCACAACGGGACGCCCCATGAAAAATGTCGACTCCTCATTCGTATTTCCCTTGAAAGGATCATTGAAACCGTACGGACGCGCCACCCATCCTTCATCACCGAAAGGCACGACATCGATACAGACACCGGAAGGGATATGCAGTTCCCAGTCGTTCACAGGAACCCCCGTTATCACATGCCGATCGGCAAGTATCCATCGTTTACCTACAAAACTGTTTTCGATCCATAGTTCAGAGTTGCCGGAAGTCAACAGACAACAAACTTCGGCGTTCTGAACAAACATGGCAGGATGCGGCTTGACCTTGCGTTGCATAATCGCCCGCTGGTCACGTACAAGGTTCTGCACCGACAACGTCGAAGAAATCAGTTCGCGACTCGTACCATAATGATAAAACTCACCTCCCGGTAACGGCAGGATGGCAACGGTCAACGCATTCAACTCCTCGTCGGTAATACCTGGATGAGCTCCGAGAGCAAGACCGAACTCGGAATACAGATCATATTCCTTCAACTTTTTCCCGCCCAGATCATGAGAATACTTCATCAGCAACTCAACCGCCCGGTCACTGAGCAGCCAAACTCCTATGTCCATCAGGAAAAGATGCGTACCTGCCAATCGTCCCAATTCATCGAGAGTCGGTTTCTGGAGCATGAAATCCAGCCGGTCGGGAGAGTTACGGTGCGACACGAATACTCCGTGGCGAGTGGCAAGGGCAGGGTCAGCCCACAAACCGTAACAAACAACATCGGCATCAGGAATCTCCTGCAACGGCTCGCTGTTGCGCAGGTAAACATCACCGCTGGCGATCAGCGTATGCAACGAATCCGGTGCTTTACGCATGATCTCCTCATACAGCGGCAGTTGGAGTGAAAGGAGATTTTGAGATAGTTTCTGTCCCCTTGCCCACCTGAACACCGGGATGGGAGTCAATATTTTACCCGAAGGCGCGTACCCGGGCAAACGCCGGCTCTGCCCTCCGGCATGCAATAAAATCCGTTTTTCACGCGCCAGCCATTCACCGATCGTCAACATTCCGGCCGGATCTTCATCCTTGCGGCAAGCCTCAAGCAACCAGGTTGTCCCTCCGCCCGATCCCAAACGGCCCCCCACAGGATCAGATGTACAAAACCAATCTACCGGACCGACACCCGCTATCTCATGAAAACTGCCGACAAGATTAGGCGGCAGTGACAATAATTTCTTCATATTCTTACCATTCTTTGCGACAAATGTACATTATTTCTCGCCTTGCCTGACACAATTTAGTTTAAAAATCATAACTGCAATTTCTTGTTCAACGATAATACACACCTTTGTAAAAAAGATACTTTCTGCCCGACAGTATCATTTACAGCCCCATAACTCTTTCTATACAGAATTCCCTTTTTTTATTCACTTAAATATTCTAATATTATGATTTACGGCTATGTAAGAGTCAGCACAGACAAGCAGAGCACTGAAAATCAGCGATTCGAAATTGAGAACTATTCCAAGGAGAAAGGTTTCCGCATCGAACGTTGGATAGACGAAACAATCAGTGGGACAACAAATGTATCGGATCGCCAACTCGGCAGACTGTTGAAACAAATCCGTAAAGGTGATACTCTTATAACAACCGAGCTTTCAAGACTCGGACGCAATTTGATGCAAGTAATGGGGTTCCTTCACCAGTGCATGGAACGGGATATCATCGTCTTTACCGTCAAAGAACGCTATGAATTAGGAAACAACATCAATAGCAAAATCCTTGCCTTTGCCTTCAGCCTAAGTGCCGAAATCGAACGTAATCTGATTTCACAACGTACCAGGGAAGCTCTTGCACGCAAAAAAGCGGAAGGCAAGAAACTGGGTCGTCCGAAAGGCAAAAAGAAAATAAACACCAAATTATCCGGAAAAGAAAACATCATCTTGAAGATGATCAATGAGAAATACCTGATGAATGAAATCGCCGAGAAATTCGGAGTCAGCCGCCAGACACTACGTGATTTCCTGCGCATCACCTTTCCGGACTGGAGGAAATACAGGTATAAAAAGTAACATTATGTAACCTGCAACGATGGATTGCTGCCCAAAATTATGTGATCTTCAAGAAGAAACCGTTCATAAAGAAAAACAAAAGAGCCGGAACGACGGGATAGTCCCCGGCCCTTCCGGCTCTGATATTTTAGAACCTTTGCCCTATTCCTCACGAACCGGACAAAACAACCTAATTACTAATCTAAAAATCTAATACCATGAAAAAACACACTACGATTATATAACCGGAACAGGTGGCAGAAAGTTCACCGTGATTCCAATAATTGACAAAGAAATCCGTTCCGGTTGCTTAATTCCCGAATTGCCGTTATATTTGTACCTCGTTTGAAATAAAAACATATACATTAACAAAACGTAAACAAATTTATGCATAACTGGTTTGAATGTAAAGTCTCCTTCGAAAAAATATTGGAGACTGGAATGCAAAAGAAAGTGACGGAACCTTATCTGGTTGACGCCATGTCGTTCACGGAAGCGGAAGCCCGCATCATCGAAGAAATCCGTCCTTTCATCTCTGGAGAGTTTACAATAACAGATATCAAACGTGCCCGTCTCTCGGAATTGTTCTTCAACGAAAATGGCGACCGTTTCTACAAGATCAAAATTTATTTCATCACTCTCGATGAAAAAAGTGGAGCCGAAAAGAAAACCGCCGCACAAATGCTGGCGCAGGCATCTAGCTTGAAAGAAGCCATCGCCGTATTGGAAGACGGTATGAAAGGTACGCTTGCCGACTATACCATCGCATCCGTTACGGAAACCCCGCTAATGGACGTCTTCCCCTTTGATGCCAACAGTGTACCCGAGGAAAAGAAATCCGAGGAAGAACTGATAGCCGAACAGAAAAAACAGGCGGAAACAAAAGAAGCATGAGTGTCACCGAGAACATTACAAGACTGAAAGCATCGCTACCGGCAAACGTCAAGCTGGTGGCGATTTCAAAATTCCATCCCGCCGAAGCTTTGCTGAAAGCCTACAACACCGGACAACGTGTCTTTGGCGAAAGCAGAGCACAAGAGCTGACAGCTAAACAAAAAGTCTTGCCCAGTGACATCGAATGGCATTTTATCGGTCCGTTGCAAAGCAACAAGGTGAAAGATATCGCACCTTTCATCCACACGATACATAGTATCGACTCGCTGAAACTATTGCAGGAAGTCAACAAGCAAGCGGCCAAACACGACCGCATCATCCGCGTCTTGCTGGAGATACATGTCGCACAGGAAGAAGCCAAACATGGTTTCAGCCCCGATGAATGCCGCAGGTTGCTGCACGGCTTGCCACCCGATGCCCTCCCTAACATCCGGATATGCGGGCTGATGGGAATGGCAACAAATACCGACGATACCACGCAAATACAAGATGAGTTCCATCAGATACATGAACTTTTCGCCGAATTGAAAAACTCAGTGTTCAAAGAGAACGAACATTTCTGCGAATTATCGATGGGAATGAGCCATGACTACCCGGTCGCCATCCGCGAAGGCAGTACAATGGTACGCATAGGAACCAGCATTTTCGGAGAACGGGAATATTGAGTTTTAACCATTTTAAAGAGCAAGAATAGATAAGGTAGAAAATAATTCTCTATTTTTGTAATCGTTGAACATAATTGAATCTGACATGATTGACATTAAAACACAATATGCGGGCCTGACACTTCGTAACCCGCTTATCGTTGGAAGTTCCGGTTTGACAAACAACGCGGAACGAAACAAGGAATTTGAAAAAGCCGGTGCCGGTGCAATCGTGCTGAAATCGCTCTTCGAAGAGCAGATTGAAATGCAAAGCGATGTACTAATGCAAGATTCGGACTTCCCCGAAGCAGCCGATTACATACGCAGTTATGTAAAAGCGAATCAGATAAACGATTATCTGGAACTGATCCAGAAGACAAAAGAGTTATGCACCATCCCGGTTATCGCAAGCATCAACTGCTATAAATCGGATGCGTGGGTCGAGTTTGCCCGCCAGATTGAATTGGCAGGAGCCGACGCCTTGGAACTGAACGTATTCTTCCTGGAAACGGACCTCACGTACAACAGCGAAAACATGCGCGACCTGTATGTCACTATTATCCGCAAAGTGAAAGAAACGGTTTCAATCCCCGTCATGGTCAAGATGAGCAAAATGGTCGGCAATATTCCGGCCCTCGCCCATATACTGACCGTAAACGGAGCGGACGGAATCGTCCTTTTCAATCGTTTTTACCAACCGGACATCGACATTAACAACATGCAAATCGTCTCAGGCAACGTCTTCAGTAACCACTCCGACCTGAGCGACACACTTCGCTGGACAGCAATCGCCTCAGGCAAGATACCCGGAATCAGTATCGCCGCCTCTACGGGAGTACATGACTGGGAAGACGTTATCAAATGTTTACTCGCAGGCGCCGATGCCGTGCAGATGTGCAGTGCCGTCTATACACACGGGGGAGAGATCATCTCACAAGTGCTCACGTGTATCGAAGAATGGATGCACCAAGCGCATTACCGGTCGCTTGACCAGTTCAAAGGCAAACTGAACTATGCCAACATCCACAATCCGGCGATGTATGAACGTTCACAATTCATGAAATACTTCTCTAACAGAGATTAAATGAACTATACGAAATTTATTTCAAAAAGGCCGTATCGTAATATGGAAATTACGATACGGCCTTTTTCATTATAGCCGACACGCTTTGCCACATGGCAAAGGGGATGTACCAAAATTTGCGAATTATTTGAAATAACGGTTGTATAAACCTTCAAATCCTTTACCGTGGCGAGCTTCGTCCTTGCACATTTCATGAACCGTGTCGTGGATAGCGTCCAGGTTTAACTGTTTTGCACGAGTGGCAATACGTTTCTTGTCTTCGCAAGCACCACATTCGGCATCTTTGCGCTTTTCCAGGTTTGTTTTCGTGTCCCAAACGACATCACCCAGCAGTTCGGCAAACTTGGCAGCGTGTTCAGCCTCTTCCCAAGCATAGCGTTTGAATGCTTCTGCAACTTCGGGATAGCCTTCGCGATCAGCTTGGCGGCTCATTGCCAAATACATACCGACTTCAGTACATTCGCCCATGAAATGCGCGTTCAAGTCTTTAATCATTTCTTCATCACAACCTTTGGCAACACCGATCACGTGTTCATCGGCAAAAGTCAGTGCACCGGTCGTTTCTACCATTTCTTTAAATTTGCTTTTCGGCTGCTTGCACTGGGGGCAAAATTCAGGAGCTTCATCACCTTCGTGTACATAACCGCATACCGTGCAAATCCATTTCTTTTTCATCTTTGTAAAATTTTTATTGGTTGAATAATCTAAAATTATTGTCTGACTCATTATTTGTTCACTGCAAATGTAGGGAAACATTCTAAAACAAGTTCTACAAAAACCCATAAATTTATTCTATCTGTCAATTGATAAAAACTATGAAATCCCCCTATCACACTGTATTCCGCCCATTGGCCGCAATATCGAAAATGACAACTTGGTGCGGCTCAACGAAAGCAACCCCCTACAATATCGAGTCTGCCCCCGTAAAGCTATGCTTTAGGTAACGTAACCCATAGCTTTATGTTTCCCCGGACCGAACAGTATTACTTCTTCAGCCACATGTCCAGCCATTCAAAGAAGGTACGCTGCCAAAGCACGCCGTTCTGAGGTTTCAGCACCCAATGGTTTTCATCGGGATAGATCAGCAACTCGGCCGGAACCCCCCGAAGGACAGCCGAGTTAAACGCCGCCATACCTTGGTTGGCCAGAATACGATAGTCCTTTTCACCGTGGATGCAGAGGATCGGAGTATCCCACTTATCGACAAACAAGTGCGGTGAGTTGGCAAACGTACGCTGTGCCGTCGCATTTTGCTTTTCCCAGTAAGCACCGCCCATATCCCAGTTGGCGAACCACATTTCCTCTGTTTCCAAATACTGCATCTCCATATTGAAAATGCCGTCGTGTGCGATAAAGGCTTTGAAACGTTTGTCGTGGTGACCGGCCAACCAATAAACAGAGAAGCCTCCGAAACTCGCTCCGACACACCCCAACCGGTCCTTATCGACAAACGGCTCTTTGGCCATCTCGTCGATAGCCGTAAAATAGTCTTTCATGCACTGGCCTCCGTAGTCACCGCTGATCTGTTCGTTCCACTCCATACCGAAACCGGGAAGGCCGCGGCGGTTCGGGGCAACCACGATATAGTCGTTAGCAGCCATGATCTGCATATTCCAACGATAGGACCAGAATTGGCTTACCGGGCTTTGAGGACCGCCCTCGCAGAACAACAAGGTTGGATATTTCTTATTCGGATCGAAATGAGGGGGATAAATCACCCAAGTGAGCATTTGCTTGCCATCTGTCGTTTTCATCCAACGCCCTTCCACCTTACCGATTGCCAACTGGTCGTAAATCTGCTTGTTCTCCGTTGTCAACTGGGTCACTTTATTGTTATCGGCCAAATCAATCGAATAGATTTCGTCTCCCATGCTCAAAGAATGGCGCTGCACGATCAGCTTGTTTTCACCTAACAAGGCCACACCGGCATAATCGTACATCCCGGAAGTAAGAGGCGTAATCTTGTTGCCATCCGCCAGATCGATCTTATATACCTGTGACTCGCCATGCCATACACCCGTAAAGTAGAGGGCCTTTGCATCCGCACTCCAGACGAACCCGTCTACGTTGGAGTCGAAACCCTTGCTGGCGAATATCTTTTCGCCCGTTTCCAGGTTCATGACCATCAAACGGTTCTGGTCAGCCTCATATCCGTCCCGCTCCATGCTCTGCCATGCGATGAACTTGCCATCAGGGGAATATTGGGGGTTCGTGTCATATCCCATGATCCCTTCACTGATATTGGTCGTCTTTTTCGTGTTCAAGTCATATACATAAATATCCGAATTGGTGGACAACGCATATTCCTTTCCGGTCTTTTTACGACTCGTGTAAGCGATCTTGTCCGACGTCGTGTTCCATGCCAACTGTTCGATTCCCCCGAACGGTTTCATCGGGCTTTCAAACGGTTCGCCTTCCATTATATCGACAGGAGTTCCGATAGCTTTGCCGTCAAAATCAGCCACAAAAGGATGCGGGGCCGTTGTTACCCATTCGTCCCAATGTTTGTACATCAAGTCCGTTACGATGACACCGGTAGCCTTATCCAAATCCGGGTATTTGTCTGCCGTGCTCTTGACCGTCTTCACCTGTGAAATAAACAGGACTTTCTTTTCGTCAGGAGAAAAGGCAAAACCTTCAATATCCCCGTCGTATTCGGAAAGTTGCTTGCGGCCGCTTCCATCCGGGTTCATTTCCCAAAGCTGGCTGCTGCCGCTTTCATTGCAAAGGAAAGCGATTTTCTTTCCACCTTTGATCCAAACGGCCTCATTTTCAGAGTAAGCTGTTTTCGTAATCTGCTTATTGCCTGTCCCGTCTGCGTTCATGACAAACACTTCGCGATTGCTTCTGTTTTCCGGTACGCTGTAATAGGCTACAGTATACACTACTTTCTGCCCGTCCGGAGAGACATTCATCCCCCCGATACGTCCCATCGCCCAAAGCACTTCAGGCGTCATCCGTCCGTCTTCGACTTTAATATCCGAACGGCCGATCACATTTTCCGTGTTTCCCTTCGCCTTCACCTTTGTGTCAACGTTCATATCCTTACCATCACAAGCTCCAAGTAATAAAGACGTTGCCATAACCATTGTTCCGATAGATTTATTCATGTAGTTTATAATATATTGTGTTTTGGGCACGAAAGTACAAAATATAATTTATATCTTTGTCCCATTAATTTAAGAACTGAACAGTATGAATAAGATTTGGTTATTTGGAGCCTCCATATCTATGGTTTTAGCATTAGGTTCTTGCAAACCTAAACAAAGTGCGTATAAGGCTGCTTACGAACAAGCAAAAGAAAAAGAATCAACAGCTCCGGTTGAGGTAATCGAAGAAGAGGAAGTGGTCGAAGAGGTAACTCCGGTTTCTAAACCGAGAACATCCAACGTCAGCACACGCACGGAAAGAATCAATGCCGCACAAGGTGAAGACGCGAGCAGACTGAAACGTTACAGTGTCGTTATCGGCAGTTTCAAGAACAAGACAAATGCTTACGCTTTGAAAGAACGTATGCAGAACGACGGATATAACGCAGTCCTGGGAGAAAACGAACAAGGCATGCTTCGTGTAATCGTTGCCAGCTTTAACGACAAGGCGGACGCTGCCGACAGCCGCGATGCGATCAAAGCCAAATATGCCCCCAACTTCCAGGATGCTTGGATTCTGGAAAGACAATATTAAAAATCCGATCCACGGTAATAAAAAAAGGATGAACCTGCAATGATTCATCCTTTTTTTATTACTTGCCATCATGGAACCGGAGTTGCATAGGCATAAAAAACATTTAATCCAATTTCAACACAGCCAGGAAAGCCTTCTGCGGAACCTCGACCGTACCGATCTGTTTCATTCGTTTTTTCCCTTCTTTCTGCTTTTCAAGCAACTTGCGTTTACGAGAGATATCGCCGCCATAACATTTGGCCGTCACATCCTTACGGACCGCCTTTATCGTTTCTCTGGCGATGATCTTCGCTCCGATAGCCGCCTGGATAGCGATATCGAACTGTTGCCGCGGGATCAATTCTTTCAACTTCTCACACATACGCCGGCCGAAAGTGACGCTGTTGTCCACATGCGTCAGCGTCGAAAGGGCGTCCACCGGCTCCCCATTCAGGAGGATGTCCAGCTTGATCAACTTGCTTGGGCGGAAATCATGTATATGATAATCAAAAGAGGCATACCCCTTAGAAATGCTTTTCAGCTTGTCATAGAAATCGATTACGATCTCACCCAAAGGCATATCATAATGAATCTCGATACGATCACCGGAAATATATTCCTGCTTGATCAATATGCCACGCTTTCCCAGACAAAGCGTCATGATCGGACCGATGAAGGCCGTATTGGTTATGACAGATGCGCGGATATACGGCTCGTCGATATGGTCGATCAGTGTAAGATCGGGCAAGCCACTCGGGTTATGCACTTCCGTACAGTTGCCTTTCTTATCGTAAACCTTATATGACACGTTAGGAACTGTCGTGATCACATCCATATTGAACTCACGGTCCAGACGTTCCTGTACGATCTCCATATGTAACAGCCCTAAGAAACCACAACGGAAACCAAAACCCAACGCCGCCGAGCTTTCCGGCTGGAAAGTCAAAGAGGCGTCATTCAACTGGAGTTTTTCCAAAGAAGCACGCAAATTCTCGAAATCCTCGCTTTCGATCGGATAAACCCCGGCAAAGACCATCGGTTTCACTTCTTCGAACCCGGCAATAGCGTCCTTCGCCGGACGAACCACATGGGTAATGGTATCTCCAACCCGAACCTCGCGGGAAGTCTTAATACCGGATATAATATAACCGACATCGCCCGTACGTATTTCGTTGCGGGGAGACATCGTAAGTTTCAACACGCCAACCTCATCGGCATCATATTCCTTGCCTGTCGCTATGAACTTGACGTGGTCTCCTTTACGGATCACCCCATTCACGACTTTGAAGTAAGCAATGATCCCCCGGAAGGAATTAAACACCGAGTCAAAAATCAAACATTGCAACGGAGCTTCCGGATCGCCTTTGGGAGCCGGCACTTTTTCGACGATCGCATTCAAAATATCATAGACTCCTTCTCCCGTCTTGCCGCTGGCCCGAAGAATGTCTTCCCGCGGACATCCCAGCAATTCGACAATCTGGTCTTCCACCTCATCCGGCATAGCACTCGGAAGGTCTATTTTGTTCATCACCGGAATTATCTCCAGATCATTCTCGATTGCCATATACAAGTTGGAAATAGTCTGTGCCTGAATGCCCTGAGCTGCGTCAACAATCAGCAAAGCACCTTCACAAGCTGCAATCGAACGGGAGACTTCATACGAAAAGTCGACATGTCCCGGAGTATCGATCAGGTTCAGGATAAATTCTTCCCCTTTGTAAACATACTTCATCTGAATGGCATGACTCTTGATCGTAATGCCTCGTTCACGCTCCAAGTCCATATCGTCCAGAACCTGCGCCTGCAAATCTTTACCTTCTACTGTCTTGGTATACTCGAGCAAACGGTCAGCCAAAGTACTTTTACCATGGTCAATATGGGCAATAATACAGAAATTGCGGATATTCTTCATCTACTAAATTTATTTAGGTGCGCAAAGATAGCAAATTTAGACTAAATGTTATACATTTGGCATACCATTTGTTATCAACTACAACATGACATTACAAGAAATAAACAAAGCATACGACCGTATAGTCGGTTCGTTGGACAGCCAGGAATTGAAAAACGCTTTCGATTCCTTGCAGGTACTTATTGCAGGAAGCCGCGAGTATTCTTTTCAGGACAGACTGAACGAACTGCAAGATACCTACAAATATATGTTGCGTTACCGGATTGAAGGAGTGAAAGACCCGATGCAGGAACAGATATACAACAATCTACAGGTATCGGCCTATGAACTGACCGATTCAGTCAAGCAAAAAGCATTGGCAGTCGAGTCTCCCCTATCCTACTACAGCCGCCGAAGAAGCCTGAAAACGCAACCTGCTTTCACCTACAAACAGTTGCACAGCCAACTCATATTAGAATATGAAAACAAAAAACATAAAGAAAGCGATGCTTTCAATATTATCATCTTCAATAAAATATGGGTATCTTCTTTCTTAAAAAAAGAGGAAGCTGAAGAAATCCGCAATATGCTCCAGGACCAGACACTGCCTTTCACAACCGGTTGCCAGATCGTTTCCTCCTTGATGTTGGGACTGCAAGAGATGTTCGACAAGGAAAAGATACTTTTGCTGTTCGATGCCGCCAACCATCCGGACGAAGAGATAAGAGCCAGAGCCTTTATTTCAATCCTGATCACCTTATACACATATAGAAAACGGACAGCCTTATACCCACAGATAGCCGACCGGCTGGCCGCCTTGGCTGAGACCCCGGGATTCACAAAGATAATCCGGACCATCATCTTACGGTTCATCCTGACCCGCGAGACGGAAAAGATCACACATAAAATCAATAACGAAATCATTCCGGAAATGATGAAGTTCAGCCCGAATCTCAACCACAAATTCAACCTGAAAGACCTTACTCCCCAAGATATTACAAACGAAGAAATGAACCCGGAATGGGAGAATTTCTTCTCAGACAATAATTTAGGAAAAAAGATTGAAGAGTTCGGGGAACTCCACCAAGAAGGGGCCGACATCATGCACTCGACCTTTATCCATTTGAAAAATTTCCCCTTTTTCCGCGAACTGAGCAACTGGTTGTTGCCATTCACAATCGAGCATTCTTCTTTCGACGATCCATTCACATCAGAAAACGAAATTGAAAAGCAGACACTCAACACCATGACACAGGTCGCCGCCATGTGTAGCTCTGACAAATACTCACTTTTTTTCAGCATGATGCAACTGCCGAAAGAAGCCCGGATGATGATGATGAACCAGTTCGACAGCCAGACCGCGGATATGATCCAGCAGAATAAAGAAAAACTAATCGACAGGCACGGAAAACTGAACACGATAATCGGTCAATACATACAAGACTTGTATCGTTTCTTCAAACTATACCCGGGCCATCTGGATTTCACGGATATCTTCACGATGCCGCTTGACTTCCACAACCTGACCAGCCTGCGCCCATATATATCGGACCAAGAAAGCCTTACGGCCATAGCCGAATATTACCTCCGTAAAAACTATTTTACCGACGCACTGACCATATTCAGCCAATTGGCGGAAACAGACCAGGACAACCCCATCCTTTTCCAAAAAATCGGTTATTGCAAGCAAATGGAAAGGGATCTGCAAGGCGCATTGAATTCCTACCTGCACGCCGACTTGCTGAACTCCGAAAGCAAATGGGTGATCCGGCGGATTGCCGGTTGCTACCGTTCACTTAAACAACCGGAAGAAGCCTTGAAATACTACCGCAGGTACGAAGCGATGAATCCAGACAATTTGTCAGTTCAAATCAGCATCGGCCATTGTTATCTCGAACTGAAGGATTACAACGAAGCGTTAAAATGCTTTTTCAAAGTCGATTATCTGGATAACAAAAGCCATAAAGCATGGCGCCCCATCGCATGGTGTTCTTTCCTGACCGGGAAACTCGACCAGGCACGGAATTATTATAAAAAAATACTGAATAACCAACCCAACACACAAGATTTGTTGAACGCCGGGCATACCGAATGGGCATTGCAGAACATCAAAGGAGCACTCTCTTTTTACCAACAAGCGGTGCAAATGGAAAACGGCAACTTCCTTAAGTTCCAAGAACAATTCAGCCAAGATGTAACGGACTTGCTGATTGCCGGTATCGAAGAATCCGAAGTTGCTTTGATGTTGGACCAGCTAAGATACAAAATGGACGGGGAGATTTAACAATCCCCCCTATCCATTTATCATCTCTCTACCCTCTGCTTCCGAAGCTGTTCGTATCAGGATTGAGTTCCTTTACAGCATCCTTTACATCTTTGTCACCAACCGAGCAAGTCACAGCCACTCGCTGCACAGGGTATTTTTCTTTCTTCCTGTCTAACGCTTTCGATTCAGCGTTTTCCGAAATTTTATTCAACACGTTGTCCATATCATTCATTATTTATGTTTCTACAGATATTAAACAAAAAAATGGCCCGGAAGTTCCGGACCATTCAATCAATCAAAACAAAAAAACCTAAAAACCTAAAACATCAACCATCTTTTTCCTTTTTGTTCCATTTAACGTTAAGGTCCCCTTAATTACCAAACAATCTTTCTAACCAAAAGACTAAACCTATCAAATCATATATATATTTCCCAAGTTCCTTATTCCTCGTATGCCGGCCATGCACCTTCTTTCGTGCAGACAAAAGCAGCTGTGCGGACGGCAAATTCATGCGCATCCCTTAACGAGCCTCCCTTCAGCAGCGAAATGACCAGTGCACCGGAAAAAGCATCACCAGCCCCGACCGTATCCACTACCTGGACTTCCGGGGTCTGCAAAGTCGATTCCTCATCAACGGTATATATCGTGCTATAAGCTCTTCCGGCAGTGAAAACCACCAAACGGAGATTATAACGTTCCATAAACCAATGTGCCACCTCCTTGTCCGTTCCTTCCAAATGAAACATATCCCGCAGAACAACCAACTCCCCGTCATTCACCTTCAATACATTTGCCAGATAGAGCGACTCCTCGATCAACTCCTTCGTATAATAATGCTGGCGCAAATTAATGTCAAAGCAACGATAAGCATCGTCCGGGGCGAAAGAAAGAACCGCCTGTATCGTTTCTCTCGATTGTGGGGAACGTTGCCCTAACGTTCCGAAGCAAATGGCATCTGCCCGTTCAGCCAGATCGATCGCATTCGACGTCGGTAAAAGATGATCCCAGGCTACACGTTCATTAATAATATAATTAGGGACACCATTCTGCAAAGTGACCTGTACCGTCCCGGTCGGATAAGGGACTTTCTCGATCAAATACCGAATCGAATTATTATCCAACTCGTTGAGGATTTCATGTCCCAAGTCATCGTCTCCCACAGCGCTGATAGCATATCCTTCCGCTCCGAGGCGTGAAGCATGGTAGACAAAATTGATGGGAGCGCCACCGGCTTTCCTTCCTGTCGGCAGCATGTCCCACAGGAGTTCTCCTATACCTACCACGACCGGCTTCTTATTGTTACTTTGCATTTGTTTCATTATAGCTTATTTGACAAGGATAATTCCGTTTTCCATGCGGCAAAGGTAAAGGCCTGTGACGGATGTGACGATAACAAATGCTACAGGATTGATAACGCTTGTTACATAAGGATCTTATTTTCAATTTACATACACAGATGTTACATCTATGTAACGAACATTATCAAAAAAAGAGGTCATTCTTTTTCCAGATACTCCGTTGGAGTAATATTATAAACGGCTTTAAAGCATTTCGAGAAATAAGCAGGCGAACCGAAGCCCGTCGCATAAGCCACCTCGTTCACATTCCCGGTTTTCCGGCGAAGTAAGGCGGCAGCCTTCTTCAAACGGTAGTTACGCAGAAAATCAGTCGGCGTCACTCCGGCAAGCTCCTTCACCTTCCTGTACAAATGTACACGTGACAAACCTAACTTTTCACTTCCTTTCTCAATGCTGAAGCCCGGATCGGTATACGACTCTTCGATCAGTTTCAAGAAACGATTCATAAAAAGATCATCCATGCTTTCCATTTTTATTTCCCTCACGGAAACACCAAGGGAAGAAGCATCGCGGGCATAAGCTTCACGCAAGCGGTTACGACCTTCCAATAGCTTGATGATGCGCATTTTCACGATTTCCATGTTAAAAGGCTTTTGGATATACGCATCCGCACCGCTGGCAGCTCCGTACATCTGCTGTCTGTCATCGGACAAAGCGGTCAACAACAGAACCGGGAGATGGCTCAGGACAATATCCGACTTAATTTTGCGGCAAAGATCAAAGCCGTTCATTTCCGGCATCATCACATCACTGACAACTATCGAAACCTCTTCGCTCATCAACACCTCCAACGCCTTCACACCGTTATCGGCAACCAATACACGGAAATTCCGCTTTAATTCCACCTGCAAATAACCTTGGATATCAAGATCATCCTCCACAATCAAAACCGTATAATCGTAGATGCGACCCAAAGCCTCCTGCAATTCGTCCGTGTTCAGGTCTGCGACGCCACTGGAAAGTTCGGTTACGGAAAAATCGAACATGCAGGATTCGTCAAAATGAGATTTCCCTTTCAAGAGAGCGACCGTAAAAACGGTACTCTTATGCGGAACGCTCGCCACCCGGATCGTACCTTTGTGCATGTGGACAAACTCACGCGTCAGGTGCAGGCCGATACCCGTCCCCGTCACATAGTTCTGGTCACCGGTAAAGAAACGGTCGAAAACGGAAGCAATGTTTTCCGGCGGAATACCCCTGCCATCATCTTCGACAGAAAGCTCGACTTGGTCGCCTTTATCCTTTAGGCGAACCGTGACTGTACCTCCGTCCAAGGTAAACTTGAAAGCGTTAGACAAAAGGTTAGCCAAAATCTTCTCCATCTTGTCCCTGTCCACCCATATATCGACAGAAGGACAGTCATGTTCAAACATGAAACGAATCTGCTTGATGGCAGCCATTTTATCGAAACAAGATTTCACTTCCGCCACAAAAGCCACTAAATCCACTTCGCCGACCCGCATATTCATTTTATTACTCTCCACCTTGCGGAAATCAAGCAATTGGTCCACCACTCTCTTCAACCTCTCCGAATTTTTCTGGATAATACGGATATCGTCGGCCAATGAAGAACCTTCGGGTGCCTCTTTCGACAACTTGCCGAGCGGACCGAGAATAAGCGTCAACGGTGTCTTGATCTCGTGCGTGATATTAGTAAAGAATTGAAGTTTCTGAGCCGTCGACTTCTCGATATAGCGGTTTGCCTCGGCCAATTCTTCTTTTTGCTGCTGTACTTGCAAGTTCGTACGTTTCAACTCACGGTTTTTCCGCTTCACCGTCCGGTTCACATGGATCACATAAAAGGCAGACAAAAGCAACAACCCCATCAGCAAGAGGATAATGCCGACGGAGTTTTGGAGGAACTTATATTTGGAAAGCATACTCTCTAAATTCTCCCGTTGCAACTCGATCTGGTGTTGGTAATCAACCACCTGTTCGGACTGGATAAAGAGTGTCCCGGCATTGTTCTTGTCGATCAAGGCAGAAGATAGTATATATTGCCGGGATACCTCCTCGTTGTTCAATATCTGCATAGCTACACGGATAGCCAGGCTACCACCCGTCGGATACAAAATCGAGGCAACCAACTCTCCGTGCATGACGGCTTCCAACCCCGAACCGCGTCCTGAAACAGCGTCGACCCCCACAAAGCGAATCCGGTCCGCCAATCCGGGATGCCTCTTTTCGATTGCCCTACGGGCAGCCATCGCCATCACATCGTTATGGGCGAACACAACGTCCACTTCCTCCAGCGAATCCATTTTTGCTATCTCCTTCTCCACTGCTTCCGGCTTCCATTTCCCAGATAATTCCTTCACCTTAATGCGGGAGTTCAAGACATCCATAAAACCGCGATGGCGATCCTGTGCCGGAGAAGAACCGGGCAACCCCCAAACTTCTAATACAGTCGGATATTTCTCTTTCACCTGGCGATTCACGAAAAAGCCGGCCTGGCGACCGATCTCGTAATTGTTACCACCGATATAAGTCGTATATTCATCAGAACTGATCTTCCTGTCTACCAAGATAGTCGGGATACCGGCACGGTAAGCCTCGATCGCAACAGGAGTGACAGGTTCCGATTCGTTGGCGGAGATGATCAGCAAATCGACTTTCCGTTTTATCAGGCTGCGTATCTGTTCTACCTGCAATAAACTACTGTCGGCTGCATCCTCGACCAGCAGGGAAACACCCGGATATTCAGAGGCCTGTACCTTCATATCCAGCAACATCGACTTACGCCAAGAACCTTCAAGCGTACACTGAGAAACACCGATAACATACTTTTTCTTCTCCAAATCTGTTTGGCAGGAAAAACAGGATACCAGAAGCAAGACCAGTAGAGCGTAATTAGTCAGAGTGGGTTTCATGCTGTTTCATTTACGAGTTTCTGCAAAAGTACAGAGAAATGGCATATCACCCACTAATTATTTCGTACATTCGTCCCTCAAAAACAATGATCCGCATGAAAATCATCAACGAAGTCCTATTGGACGAAACGACCGGACGCGCCAAACAATCGCCTCGGCTACGCATGAACTACAACTTCCACGAGCATTTGGACGATCCCGTCAACCGTCTGCTCAACGCTTTGGAACCAGGAACCTACATCCGCCCGCATCGCCATCTGAACCCCGGAAAAAACGAAATATTCCTCTTGCTCCGTGGCCGCATTGCCGTTTTCCTTTTTGACAACGAAGGGAAAATCACCGAAACACAGATACTCGATCCCCAAAAAGGCGTCTATGGCACCGAAATAAAGGCCGGAACATGGCACAGCCTGTTAGTACTGGAATCCGGCTCTGTCATATATGAGATCAAGGAAGGGCCGTTCACCCCGCTTGCTCCGGAGAATTTCGCTCCTTGGAGTCCGGCTCCGGAAGACACGGAAAGAGTGAAAAAATATATGGAACTTTTAGAGAAAGAAGCATAACCTTATAGACTACCTTCCGGTTTCTGTCGGAGGATACTTTTTTCCTTGCCTATCGAATCCTTTATTTCTGAATTACTCCTGATACACCAGCATCCGGCAATGCTTGCAGTCAAACTGCAACCGGAGGCGCGTATCTTTATAAAGCAGGTAATAGGGTTCCTTGTAGGGAGACTTGTTCTTTTGATAAGCAGGACACCATCCCATACTATAGCGGAGGCAGTGTCTGGTAAACATCAATGGAACATCTCTTCGGAAAGACAGTTCGAATGCCGGTTCGATCTGTTCCACCCCATGATCTTGGTAAAACGAACGGGCTTTTCCATTGGAGACATTTCCCAGATAAGTTAGACAACGTTCGGGAAAAGGTACTGCCCCGGAAGAGCGCACACGTTTTGTTGTCTCACGGGAATAACGGGCACGACGTGCTTCCAACAGTTTCTCAACTCCTTTACGGCGCATATCGGCGAGCAAAGAAGAGGGAACGAACCAGTTGCCGGACAAACCGACTACAACTTCTGTTACCTCGAAAGGGGTATTCCCCAACTTGGACAGTTGTGTCCGGATATTATCTTGCTGATCGCGGCGGGCAAGCTCTTTCGAGAACGGCTCGGTCAACATAATCCGTGCACCAGTCTCGTCCTCCATACAAAGCGTAAACCCGAAGAGATTATCCAAGAACTCGATCCTCACGGACAATTTGCGTTCGGCGGAAGGTTTGGCAAGCAGTTTATCAAATGCCTGATCGAAATTACGGTAAAGCGGAGTTTTAGCGGCAAGCTGCGGCATATCCAACGGAAATACCCGGTTTTCCTCCACCCGATTTACGCGGAAGCCCTCCAACTCGCCTTTCCTATTGAAGAAAACAAGCCCGTCCCCGTTGTTCAACTGCTTCAATCCGGCCACAGTAAAGGAATTACCTTTGATCTCCTTGACCGTTCCTACAGGTTCTCCCAACGATTTAGGTGTATTGAAAGCGGTAATATCCGCCGTCCGTCCCTCCAAAAGGAACGAGGTAAACCCGCGGTTAAAACTCTTTTCAGCTACCGGCTCGAACGTATAAATGCTTCGTCCAGCAGAGGCACGGCAATATTCCGGGCGACGGGACAGGACAACATCCAACTTCTTCCGATAATAAGCAGTAATATTCTTGACATAGCTGACATCTTTCAGCCGTCCTTCGATCTTGAAAGAAGATACTCCTGCGTCTAACAAGGCTTCCAGTTGGTCGGAACGGTTCATGTCCTTGAGAGAAAGCAAGTGTTTTTTGCTGACGATTTCCATCCCCGCCGCATCAACCATCGTATAAGGCAGGCGGCAATATTGGGCACATTCCCCACGATTGGCGCTGCGTCCACTCAAAGCGGCGCTCAGATAACATTGCCCACTATAGCTGACACAGAGAGCTCCATGTACAAATACTTCCAACGGAACAGTAGTCGCGTCCGCTATCCGACGGATCTCACCTAACGAGAGTTCACGTGCCAGAACAACTTGCGTAAAACCGACAGCTTCAAGAAAACGTACCTTTTCCGGCGTGCGATTATCCGTCTGTGTACTGGCGTGAAGCGGGATAGGCGGCAGGTTCAGCCGAGTAATACCCATATCCTGAACGATCAGGGCATCCGTTCCAGCACGCCAAAGACCCCAGATTATCCGTTCGGCTTCCTCCAACTCCTCTTCTTTCAAGATCGTGTTCAGCGTAACATAGATACGGGCGCCATACAGATGCGCATACTCGCAAAGTTCGCGTATATCCTCCAAAGAGTTGCCGGCAGCAACACGCGCACCGAACTTAGGTGCGCCGATATACACGGCATCAGCACCGTGATTAATCGCCTCAATCCCGCAATTGAGGTCTTTGGCCGGAGAGAGAAGTTCTATAGAACGGGATTTTTTTTGCATGATGTCGTTTTTATTTTTTGATTACAAATTACCCAGCTTGCTGATATCCTCGATACAAAACGGGGTTTCCTGATAGACATAGTAGTTCAGCCAGTTGGTGAACAGCAGATTGGCATGACCGCGCCAGCGAACCACCGGGCCGAGAGCCGGATTGTCATTACGATAATAGTTGCGGGGAACGGCAATAGGCAATCCTTTGTTTACGTCACGCATATACTCGTCGTTCAACGTGTAAGGCGAATATTCGGAATGCCCCGTGATAAAAAACTCACGTCCTCCGCGCGCCATTGCCATATAAACTCCGGACTCTTCACTTTCGGACAAGAGTGTCAATTCGGGAATTTCCATAACATCCTCACGACGTATCTCCGTATGCCGGCTGTGCGGCACATAGAACTCGTCATCGAAACCACGGAAAATCGGCACGTATGGTTCACGTAACGTATGGCGGAACACACCGAACATTTTGGCAGGCAGAGCATATTTGGGTACACCATAAAAATGATACAACCCGGCCTGAGCCGCCCAGCATATATATAAGGTAGAAGTAACATGCGTACGGGCCCAGTCAAATATCTCAGTCACTTCCTCCCAATAATTCACTTCCTCGAAAGGCAACTGCTCTACGGGGGCGCCAGTGATAATCATGCCGTCGTAGAAATCATCTTGCATCTCGTCAAAATCTTTATAAAATTCCTGCATGTGCTCAATCGGTGTATTCTTGGGAGTATGCCCCTTTATCTTCATAAAGGCAAGCTCTACTTGGAGAGGTGTATTACTCAAGAGACGGACAAGATCCGTCTCCGTCGTAATCTTCAGCGGCATCAGGTTCAACACAACCACACGTAGCGGACGGATATCCTGTTCAGACGCACGCAACGAATCCATAACAAAGATGTGCTCTTTCTTCAACAGCTCAACCGCTGGTAAGTTCTTCTGTAAATTTAAAGGCATAATAAATCGGTGTTGTTTCGGACAACAAAAATAACCAAAAAATAAAGAATTGTCAATTATCAATCATATCCTCCTCCCAACGCCTTATAAAGGAAAACAGTCGAAAGCAACTCATCGAGCATCGCCTTGTTCAGGCTAAGTTGCGCTTCGAGCAAACCACGCTGGGCGTCGAGCACGTCCATATAGTTGATAACACCATTGATATACTGCAATTGCGCCAACTGAAGATAGGTATTGGCTGCCTTAAGCAATTTCTCGTATGACTGACGCACCTCTTTTGCCTTGCGGATTGTGACGATTGCATTATTGACTTCCTTAAAAGCACCAAGCACGCTTTTCTGATAATTATATACTTCCTGCTCATAACGAGTACGGGCCGCTTTCAGTTTCGCTTTGTTCTTACCCATAGCAAACAATGGTTGCAGCAAATCACCGGCAAGAAACCAGGCAGGACTCTTAATGAAATTCGTCAGTTCTTCATTCTCAAAGCCCCAATTACCGGTCAGGCTGATTTTCGGGAAAAGATCAGTCTGGGCAACCCCTACCCTGGCATTCGCTTCACGAAGCTTTTGTTCAGCCTGACGCATGTCCGGACGTCGTTCAAGCAAGGAAGAGGGTAAACCAACCGGCAATGTTTCTGGCAAATGCTGTTCACGCAAAGGTAATCCGCGTGGGATATATCCCGAATACTGTCCAAGCAGAAAAGAAAGGTCGCTCTCCTTTATCTTTATCTTCCGCTCGAGTGAAGGAAGCAAGGTTTCCGTACGTGCCAGCTCCACCTGCGCCTGATTATAGGAAGTCTCGGAAGTCAAACCTCCTTCGAAACGTAATTTGGCCAGACGGACACCTTCGCGACGGGCAGCCAATGTATGGCGGACAATGTCTTGTTCCTGATCGAGCGCACAAAGTTCGTAATAAGCAGCAGCCACTTCAGCAACCAAAGTCATCTGCAAAGCACGACGTGCTTCCACAGATTGCAGATAAGCAGCTATCCCTGCTTCGTTTGCCCAACGGAGATTCCCCCACAGATCCAATTCCCACGAGAGAGTCAGCTTGGCTCCATATTCGGGATCAGGTTTCGGGGTATCGCCTCCGTAGTCAAGCCGTTCTTTCTGTCCGTAAATCCGAGCTCCCACTTCCGGAAACTGATCTGCAAAGGTGATCCGTTTCGATGCGATCGCTTCTTTGATCTTCGCTGCTGCGATCTTCATGTCTTTATTATTATCAAGAGCAATAGTGATCAGACGCTGCAAAGTCGTATCAGTATACAGGCTTTGCCAAGAAATACTGTCGATCGAAGCTGTATCCGCTCCTGCCACAATCTCTTCCGGAAGATTCAATTCCGGACGGGCATATTTCTTACCAATTTTGCAAGAATAAAGCATCACTGAAAGGGACAAAACCGTAAATATATAAATGTTTCGTTTCATTGTAATTATTTGCTTGTTGTTCGAAGAAGAATACGTTCTATTCTGACTTTATCTTTTACCTTATAAATCAGGACAAAGAAGAAGGGAACCAAAACGATCCCAACCGTAATGGCAATCAACATTCCGAAAAATACACCAGTTCCGATACTGTGGCGGGAAGCAGACCCCGGCCCACTTGCCAATACCATCGGAAGCATACCCAAAACGAACGCCAATGATGTCATCAAAATCGGACGGAAACGCATCCGGGCGGCATGAAGAGCTGCTTTAACAACGTCGATGCCAGAATCAACCTGCACTTTGGCAAACTCGACAATCAGAATCGCATTCTTTGCTGCAAGACCGATCAATGTCACCAAACCAATCTGGAAATAAATATCGTTATGCAGCCCCGTCAACCATATCCCAAGGTAAGCCCCCAATGCCGCCACCGGCAATGAAAGCAGTACGGCGATCGGTACAATCCAGCTTTCATACTGGGCAGCTAAAAAAAGGAAGACGAAAAGAAAAACCAACGCTAACACAAATCCGGTTTGCCCGTCTGCCTTTTTCTCCTGATAGGAAAGTCCACTCCATTCCAACCCAATATTCTCCGGCAGATGCTCACGGGCAATTCGCTGCATGACAGCCATCGCTTCGCCAGAACTGTATCCGGGAGCCGCAACGGCACTAATAGCGGCAGTAGTGAACATATTAAAACGTTTGATCGTTCCCGGTCCGGTCGTATAGCTGGTCGTTCCCAAAGCTGTCAACGGAACCATCGAACCGTTCTGTGCACGAACAAAGAACAAGCCAAGGTTATCGCGCGTTGCACGATAAGGAGCTTCCGCCTGGATATACACCTTATATATACGGTTGAACATGTTGAAATCATTCACGTAGACGGAACCTAAATAAGCCTTCATAGTCGAAAAAATATCCGTCAACGGGATACCGAGAAATTTCGCACGGTCACGGTCTACATTAAAGTATAGTTGTGGGATCTCCGACTGCAAAGCAGACGACACTCCTGTCAGTTCCGGTGCTTTCGATGCATAGAGCATGAAAGTATCAGTAGCCGCCACCAAATTTTCCCAACTGGCATCACCACGAGCCTCCAATTGCATTTCCAAACCTCCGCTCTCTCCTAACCCCGGAATCACAGGAGGACGATTCAGGTAGGCTAATATCTCTGGATAATATAAGAATTCTTTACGGCATTGTTCCATTACGTCCTCCACACTCATATTGGAAGATTTACGTTCTTCCCAAGGTTTTAGGATAACAGTCAGGGTAGAACGGCTCTGTGAAGTACCAACACGTGTACTGCTACCGGTCACGTTCTGCACAAATGCAACTGCCGGCAGCTTTTCGATAAAAGCGATCGCACGGTCTGTAACTTTACGAGAACGTTCCAAGGTTGCTCCTTCGGGCATTACCAATTCGACAGTAAAGAACCCTTGGTCTTCCTCTGGGATAAAACTGGTCGGAACCATCCGGTTCAACACAAAGATAAACACTATCACCATACCGAAACCAGCCAAAATCCGTCTCGGATTCCGAATCGCTTTTTCCAGTAAATGACTATATCTGTTATTTCCTTTAGCTAACCAAATATTGATTTTGCGGAAAACTATATTCTTTTCCTTCCTATTCGGCCGTAGGATTATCGCACACATGGCAGGACTCAGCGTAAGTGCCACAACCGTAGACAACAGTACGGAAACCACAATCGTAATGGAAAACTGACGGTACAAGGCTCCGGTAATCCCACTCAAAAAACTGACAGGAACAAACACAGCAGCCAACACCATAGATGTAGCGATCAAGGCTCCCGATAATTCACGCATAGCTTTATGGGTTGCCTCACGTGCCGTCAAACATTCTTCGTGCATTAAACGTTCCACATTTTCCACCACAACGATCGCATCGTCCACCACAATACCGATTGCCAAAATCAAGCCTAACAACGTCAACATATTAAGTGAGAAACCCATGACCAGCATAAAACCGAATGTCCCAATCAAAGAGATAGGAACTGCAATTGTCGGAATCAAGGCCGCACGCCAGTTCTGCAAGGACAAGAATACAACCAGTACCACCAGGAACAAAGCTTCAAACAGGGTTTTATATACCTCGTGGATAGACTGGGATATATATTCGGTTGCATCGAAGGGAAATTTATATTCCAACCCTTCGGGAAAGTTTTGGCTAATCTCTTTCATCGCGTCCTTTACATTTGCAGCCACTTCAAGCGCATTGGCCCCCGGCAACATATAAATAGCGAGGATGGCTGCATTTTTTCCGTTCAGTCCACTTTCCGTCGAATAGGAAGAGGCTTCAAGCGAAACTCTTGCCACATCACGAATACGAACAATAGAACCGTCCGGATTAGCACGGACAACAATATCTTCGAACTCTTTTACAGTAGATAACCGTCCTCTGGCTGTAACGGGCAGTGTTATATCAACATCCAATACTGGTTGTTTTCCCAACTCACCGGCTGCAGATTCGCTATTTTGCTCTTTCAAGGCATTCTGCAAGTCCTTTACCGTAAGCCCCATGTTTGCCAGACGATCCGGATAGACCCAGATCTGCATACCATAATAACGGCTACCGATATTCGAGACACGACCTACACCGGGAATACGACGAAGTACGTCCAACACGTTAATGGTCGCAAAATTACTCAGATAGATCTCATCGAAACGAGGGTCGTCCGAAAGCAAACTCAAAGTCATCAACTGACTGGCAGATTGCTTTTCTACCGTGATCCCGTTCTGCACAACATCTGCCGGCAAACGGGATTCCGCCAGTTTCACGCGGTTTTGGATCTCAACAGCCGAAAGATCCGGATTTGCATTCACATCGAATGTAACAGTGATAGTCAACCCTCCTGAATTAGAACTGCTACTCTGCATATAGATCATACCCGGCGTACCATTCAACTCTTGTTCGATCGGAGTCGCAACAGCTTGTGATACCGTCATGGCACTTGCACCCGGATACGAGGCACTAATCTTCACCACCGGCGGAGTGATCTGTGGATACTGATCCACCGGCAACATCACCAACCCGATAATCCCGACAATAACTATTACCAAAGAAAGTACTGTCGAAAAAACCGGACGGTCTATAAAAAATCCCGGTTTCATGCTTCTCCCTCCTTTGCCTTCAATATTTCAATCGCTTTATCGTCACCTGCCAGTATCGGCTGTACCAACATACTGGGAACCAACTTATGATAGCCTTCTATTACAACTTGTTCATTTTCTCCCAATCCACGCTCTATGACAATGCTATTCCTGATTTCCGGTCCTGTCTGTACAAAGCGTTTTTCTGCCACATTGTCCCGACGGACTACATAGATAAAAGCCCCTCCCTTCTCTATGGAAATAGCTTTACGAGGAACAACAATCGCACCTTCACGGACATCCAATAAAAGTTTCACCTTCGTAAACTGCCCCGGAAGAAGTTTTTGATTCGGATTGGGAAGTTCTGCACGTACACCGAATGTACCGGTCTGCGGATCGACAATAGGATCAGCAAAGTCCACTATCCCTTTAACTGGATATTCAGAATCGTCAGCCAAGGTAACCGTCACTGTCGGTTGCCAAGAGCGAGACGTATCTTGTTCCCCGAATTTAATATTACGACGTTCGGCACGCAAATAATCCAATGCTGTCATCTTGAAGTCGACCAAAACAGTGTCACTTTTTACGACAGCCGCCAATTTGGAGTTTACACCGGGACCGACCAAGGCTCCGACATCCACAAAACGTTCACTGATATATCCGGCCAGTGGAGAAGTAACAATCGTGTAGCTCAATTCAAGCTGCGCCTGATCCAGATCGGCCTTGCTCATGGCAATATCCGCTTCTGCATCTCCCAACGACGCTAAAGCATTATCCAAATCTAATTGACTGGCAGCATGTTGTTCATACAAAGGCTGCAAACGCTCTACATCACGCTTAGCTTTTGCTGCCTGTGCTTCGTTCTTTTTCAACTGCGCTTTGGCTTTTTCTACTTTTGCCTTATAAAGAGCTGAATTAATAATGAAAAGAGGCTCATTTTGCTTTACTTTCTTTCCCTCCATAAACAACATCTTTTCCAGATAACCCTCAACACGAGCATGTATCTCCACGAACCGTGCGGCTCGAATACGTCCTACATATTCACCAAAAATCTGTACATCTTCTTTCGCTGGTTTATCAACTATCACGAGCGGTCTCAAAGGTTCATCCTTATGCCGACATCCCGTTGCTAATACCACCAAGGCTAAAAACACAGCCCCTTTAACCAATCTTTCTCCTACCATTTTCTAATATCTATAATTGACATTTAAACCTGCTATATATCTATTTTCAAATTAAGAAATGAAATAATCATACCATTGTTTTAAACAAATCCGTTAAAAAATATTATTCAATTCATTCTTAATATATTATATCCCAACATGGAATAACTTGTTATCCAAGCCACAGTCCATATATGTAGAATTATTCCCCAATCTTCCAGAAAATCCCCAATTATATGGCATCAAAGTATTATCTTATCCAAAAGAATCTCATCCCCAAAAACTCTTTAACCCATAAAATAAAAAAAGGAATTAGCCTTACGACTAATTCCTTTTCACTTTTTTCTTGAGCTCCCGCTCTTCTCAAAACGGCGGCTATCTACTCTCCCACTTTTACGCAGTACCATCGACGT